>JAABUP010002451.1_pt1 | contig 35880 bp, 55 predicted proteins | sample 5559201 | NCBI WGS metagenome assembly JAABUP01 (sample SAMN10711887, study PRJNA513373) | rock metagenome | isolation source: Antarctica rocks | place: Antarctica
CCGTCAGCCAAGATCACACATCCTCAAATATGCTCTTCTGCTCTTTCTAGCAGGCATACAGAGTCCAAAAGGTAACAACAATCTGGAAGCAGTTGCACACGGTATGATTTTGCAGGCTTGCAACATTGGATGATCTGGTGCCGCTGCAGCAGCTCAGCAGGCTGACTCAGCTGGGACTTGAAGGCAATCCCTGCTGCAACTTGCACCCCATATCCAGATTTCGCATTGAGGTGCTGTCGCATCATTGCACCAGCTTGCAGCAGATGGACTCTCACAAGGTTTGGCATCTATCTCTCACAAATGACAAATGAGCCTGCATGTGACTGGCAAGTCTTTGCTGTGGGGCAGAGCATGTCAATCTGGCAAATGTTGCAGACTCATGCACACAGTCAAATCATGATGGCAGATAATGGCAAGTGCATATGCACGAGATACTACAGACACCTGCATGTCGTACTGACATGAGTAAGCCATGGCACAGGCAGCTTCTGCTGTTACAGGCTTTGGTCAACAGGCCTTCCAGCCCCAAACTCACAACATCTGGCAAGCAGCACGATGTTTTGTTTCACTGACCTGTTGCTGATTCACGCCATCGGTCTCCACAACGTTTCTGTGCAGCAGGTCACATCAGAAGAGCGGTCCTTGGCAGCAGCCATGAGATGGCAAGATGAGCTGACAAGTAGGGGCTGCCTGCCGACTCCAGACCGCCCCCCTAACTCGGTAACAAGCCTTGCCAGCCTGGAACCTTGCCATCTGGCTTTGCTGCAGAGAGCTGACAGCAAGCATTTGTCATCAGCAGCTGCTGTGCAAGCAATGGCATTGGACCCTTTAGACATCCCAGTACCAGTGCAGCAGGTCACCAGATCTCCGAGCAATGCAGTGGCAGGGTCTGCTTGCCAAGCTGGGCAGAATGATGCCTTTGCTGATCAGCAGAATGATGCATCTGTGCAGATCTTGCACACGTCCAGCAGGGCTCATAGTGCTGAAGCAGAAGCACGTCAGCAGCTGTGTGCTAATGCAACATTGCCATCTAGCAGAGCAGGATTCACAGGCCTTGAGAGCAAGCAGAAAGATGCTGCTTATGGCAATGCGCAGCTTGCCAGGCTGCCATCTGCCAAAGGGCACTGTCTTTCAAGCTACCCTATCAGCGCCTTTGGCAGGCCACAGTCCCCGATGAAGCACCCTTTCACTCCAGGGGACTGCCTGGCAGGCCTGTCCAGCTCCCATTTGCTGTTCGTAAGGCCAATGAGTATGCAAGGACAGAACCCTGCTACTGTCCTTGGAAACGCTGCTTCACACAGCACCTCTGAAGTCCAAAACAGAGACACCAGACTTGCCCAGACTGACTCCATGCAACCTATTGTCCTGGAGCGAAGTACTCAGCAGTCATTGAAGTCAGCATCCAGCAATCCACCTGATGAGATGACTATGCTAGCAGAGCAGCAACGGGCTGCTGCTGATCAGCTGGCATCAGCCACAAGCTCCGCCAGTTCCAGTGTAGCTGACAGAGACTCATGGCAGCGGCTTGCCAGCCCTGCTTCTTTTGCACAGATGCACAAGGCAAATTTTGGGTTGCCAGCTGCACCTGCTCAACATGCTATTCCAGAGCGCCTGCTGTCAAGCAAACAGGCGTCAGCACTTTTGTCTGGGATTCCACCCCATATCAGGGCCGCTAAGATGAAACAGCAAGAGGCCCTCTTGCAGCCAGCTGAGTTTGAGCCAGGTATACATTTTGTGCAATAAACGGGCGCCTTTCTGAGTCCCCTTGTTACTCCAACAATGTATGTGGGGTGTGTATGCATGCATCTACTTCAACACCCTTTGTCAGGCATGATGCGCTAATCACAAAGCAAGAGTCAGCAAGATGTCACATCATGCCAAATGCCAAACAGCTGAATCGCACTGGTTGTACATGAAGCCATTTGCTGAGTGTTGTGGAATGCATGGCTACTCAAAAGCTTGATTAATGCGCCTGATGCTTGCTGTTGCAGCAGTAATAGCAGTTGAAATTGAAGAGCAGACCTATGAGCAGACCTATGAGTGATGTGTCAATGTCTGAATTACAATATGCTGCAGAGGCCTGGCAAGGTGTCAATGACCTGCTATGCATTGGGCAGGGCCAGCAGCCCTCACAGGGCATTCCATCAATGTGCCCTCCTGCAGAGGATGAAAGCCAGTCAACTGTCTCTCCGCACCTGCAGCAGCCTGGAGCCTCTGCTGAGCTTGTGGACGGGTATCAGTTGCACATCACTGGAGACGCAATGGATGCCTTGCAGTCTCCTGTTTGTGCCTCTGCACAGGTATTTTGCTTCGTGTACTGATACTTTACTTTACTTTGCTTTGTATTTGCTGATAGGCTGTGCGCAATGAGTGATGCACAATGTACAGTCCAGTGACAGTCACAGTGACAATGCTGTGTCTTTCTGACATAGCGCGTATGATGTGTCACTTCAGTCACAATGATGGATGCTGCTGAATGTCACATGAATTTAGTTGGTACAGTGTGCATCATGTGACTTGCAAGCTTCTGCGCGGTCTTTTCGTGCCTGCAAGGCAACAAACTACTCTGCCTGCTGCTGTGAGCTTGGTCAAAAGTAGTTTGCAGGCACCATGCAAACTGCTGAAGCGGCAGATGATGCACATCTGCATGTGCAGGTGCTGAAGACACCATTACTGTACTGATTGACACACGCATAATGGCTGCCTGCCTAAGCATACAGACTCTGTGTTGTTACAGGAGGTCATCCTCAAGGGGGTGCCGTGGGACAGGGTGGTCTGGGGCATGCCGTCGGTGGTGGTTTTGCAGCGTCTGCGTAAGCTTGTGCTGAGCGACAATCATCTTTGTCATCTGCATCAGGTGAGCTGCAGCTGCAACCAGCTATGTCTTGCTCACACCTCTGTACAGAGGTACCCAGTAAGCCTACAGTCACGACAGCTACTGTCCTTCATGCCCTAATTAGCTTAGAAGCAGGCAGGACAGTGAAAACAGGGACCAGGATGATTTGCTGCACCCCTGCAGCAGCTTTGCAGCACATGTAGAAGGAGTATATGTTGCTTTCCTTCCAGTCTTGCCGCAAAGACAACATCCCTGAGTCGCAGCTGTCATGTTCTCCATTTGACAGACGGCTTTGACATCATTCTTTAAGAAATCTGGCATGATCCAACAGATGCTTTGAGGGATACAAAGTTGACTCAACCTGTCAGGATGTCAGTCTGTCAAATGTGTGTATGCAGATTGAAGGGCTGTCTGCACTGGTTAAACTGGAGGAGCTGACCATCAGGCATAACCAAATTCTGAGACAGGTGCTGTTGAGGCCCTATGTCTGCTTCTGCTTGCCAACAATGCAGGTATGCTGGGCATTCTGGTTGCACAAATGTGCTGTCTGCATGTTGTGTGTGCATGTGTGTCAGTTTTGCCCTATAGTATATGCCTGGACAGCTCACATCTTTGTAAAGCTGAAGATGTTGTTGAGTACGCTGGTCAGTCTATGTGGCCGCGGCTTGCAATCTTGCGCTGGTGCGACAGGAACGATTGGTACCTGATGAGCCTAAACCTGCTGGTGACACATTGATGCATTTATGCATACCAGGATGCAGTAGGCAGGGCACTCTACCCTGAGTTTCACGCTACAGCGTACTCTACATGCAGGTGTTCAATGGCCAGCCAATATTGGTTGAGGAGTACCGTCAGGCAGAGGAGATGTTTCAGGCATTGCACGAGACCCGTCTTGCTGCCAGCAGTCAGCCGTTGAATCAGCTGGTGAGTGGACTGATAGGATACACATGGATTTTTGCATGACTGCAGACTAGCAGCATTCTTGACGTATGCCTGCGTGCCCCTCTGAGCCTGAATGACAGGACAGCTCATGCAGAAATGGACTGCAGCCTCTGGTGTGCTCAGCCCAGCTGGGAATCATCATGTTGGACAACGGATACTTGGCTTGTTTGCAATCAACAGGGTCATGGGACATGTTGCAGGCTAAAGCTCTGCACACAAGACCTGATCACGCAGCAGAGGCAAAACATGCTTTGAACTCAGACCAAGAGGTGCCACCACCGCATGAGACGGTGCAGCATGCTGCAGAAGCTGTATGGTCAGACCTGGTGCAGAGAGTGATTCAGCAAGAAGCCAGATCTAAAAGGTTTGACGAAATATGGCCTCGCATACTTGACACCTTGATCCAGAAAGGGTTTTCTGGGGTTTACTGACTGTTGCAGTCTACACAGCTTTGCCGACTAGGTAGTATGAGAATGGATGCATGTTCTCTGATGATGCTGCAAGTAAAAGCTTGAGCAGGTTTTGCATCTGACTGTAAGTGCACATGCACATGCGCACTGAGACCCAATGTAATTTTGGTTGCTGCAACTGCAAGCTGCCGGCAAATGTGTGCAGTGCAACCTGAGATGATCATGGTGTTTGCGCACAAACGACTCTGGTTTGCTTCTGAGATGGTGCAAGTACGCGGTATCTTGTCCTTGCAGTTCAAATCCTCAAGCTGTCTACAGAAATTGCTGGCAGGAATGCCAAGTTGCTCATGCTGAAGTTTGTGAAGGTGGCAACATCCGGCGCTCACAACAGTATGGTACTCTTGAGAACTGCCGTGTGCAACGTCAACAGCAGAGAAATTCTTGTGTATGTTGTGTTCAGCTGTGATACGGAAGAGATTAATTATAGGCTAATGCAAGCCACTAAGTTGGGAAAATGGTTTCGGAGACACAGACTGATTCATTCAACCTTGATCAGCCTCAACCCCTCACTGAGTGTTGACCTATCAGCCTTGCACCGAGTTGGTACTAATGTCAATGCTCACTCGGCTAAAATTGAAGCAAGTGTAGAAGCCCTTCCGCATGAAGTGATAAGCAGTTGCAGTGATATACACGATGGTGCAAGATTTGGACTTGACTTGACTTTGTAGCCCTGACTCGCTGAGATGTAGCGTTAGAATTGCTCCTCGCTCTCTAGGTGATTGGACTGCGGCAGTTCCAACCAGCCTTTTGCTGCGTTCATACAAATAGCCGATCTGGCGAGGCTTTGTTAGGATCCACTGAAGCCAGCGCACTCGAATACGCCTATGGAATTGGCAGATCTAGTGTCCCTTTCGGCGTTTGCCGTCAAAACACGCACACGTCGCAATATTGCTATCGGTCTGGGGGCACTAGTATTTCTGGCTGGAATAGAAGGCTACAACTCAGGGATTTCGAGATTGCTACGGGCTCTCAGGAGGTAAGCACTGCAGTCATAGATAGTGCGTATCCTGTAGAATGATTCATTGCTTCTTCATGACCGCGCACGATCCGTCCGCAAGGCTGAGCCATTGACTGTCACAGACTTCCTTGTTCAGGGCTGCTGCAACAAGCGTTGCTAACTGGGCAGAGGAGCAAGGAGGCATTCCACTCTTTACCATTGAAGGTGATTGCAGCCTTGACTCTCCTTGCCTTTTCAGTCTGTGCTCGTTTGCACACAGCATGTATGTGAGACGTGCCAGCCAGCAAGCAAGGCAGCACTGCGCTTATGGACAAACGGCGCTCAAATCATGTGATGTTGCTCGGCACCCAGGCGAAGAGCCAGATTCACCAACAGCAAGCTGGAACCTGCCAGCCTTGAGCAAACACACGTCAACAGCCAATGCTGCTACTGCTGAGTCAATGAGTGATGACAGAGCACGCACTATCAGTGAAGGATGGAAGCAGTACGCCTTATAGCTCTTGCGCCTGCATACACTGTCTGCTGAGTAGTATAATGCTGGCATACTAACCTTCCCTTCCCTCACAACCTTCACTTTGTACCTGTTTTTCACATATGTTTTTCACCCTTGTAGGTAGTAATCTTCGTGAGTGTTGGTCGTGACCTGGACAATCCAGCTTCATTGCCTGATTGTGTTGCTCGGCGTGCAGCATTGTGCCCTCTTGCGTGAATGACTCTCATGGCTTACATGCAGGCCTAAGGATCATGCCAACTTCTTTGCGACCACCAAGTTCTTCTCATGCCTGGATCTGGCTGAATCGCAAGAGCTGCTAGAGGCATCTCAGATGGTACACATGGCATGCATGCATGCAAGCATGCATGCAAGCATTTGTTTTGTCTTTTGTGCTGCCATCAATGCCCAGATTCTGACTGTGAGCAGTCTTCTGGCTGCAGAATTGTGTATGTAGTAGTGCTTATATGGTGTGAGCTTGTGAAGCTGCCGCTATGCTTGTGCACAAGGGTAGTTTCATCTAAAGATGCATATAGTCAAAGTTTCTCAAGGCAGAATATGCTGTTGAAGGTGGTGGTGCAGCCAAATGAGACCCTATTTGAGACAGGAGATGACAGCAGCAGTGGCATTTTCATTGTGTTGGAAGGAGCCATTGGTGTGTACATGCATGATGGCGAAAAGCTGATGCACACCAACACCCTTAGACCTGGAGAGAGTGTTGGGGATGTGGACATTTTGGATGGTATGCAAACTCATCGGCAACTGCATGCCTGCCGTCTGTGCTTTCAGAGATTATACAATCCAAGTCACATCTCCTGTATGGTGATGCTGTTCAAAGCTCTTCTTTGGCATGCTCAGCACGAATGTGCTTGCCAGTGTCTCAGCTTGCACAGATTGTTCTTCATCGCTGTTTGACTGTGTTTGCTGCTGCTGGTAGTCTAGCCCATAGCAGCAGCAGCATGTCTGAGGCAGCTCAAGGCAGCCTTACATGTGGTGTATGCTCATGTTGCAGGTGGTCGTCGCACGTGCACCTGTGCAGCCTTGGGCCAAGGGGCTCAGCTGGTGCAGGTTTCCCGCCAGTTGTTCATGAGCTTTGTCATGGCCAAGCCACGTACTTTGCAGATATACCTGCACAAGGTGAAAGGCATCTGTCATTCTCAGTGAATGCGACCTTTGCGGGAATATCGCGACCGGCTGAAAATGGTGCTTTGCTGTTGCACCTTAGCAAATTACTCACGTGCACATCTCATCTTGCTCCAAGGTTCATCAAGAATGAGGGATGTAAAGCTATGTGTAAGAAGCCACTCCTTGTCATTGCGCCTTTCACATGGCTTGCAGCCCTCAGCTTGGCAACAGTAATCGGCTCATGTTTTCCCTGAGCAGGTCTACCAGGGTCAAGTGTCTGACATCTGATGTGAACCTAGACATGCTTATGGACATTTGCAGGCTTTGGCTCGGCTGTGGCGTGTTGCCCATTTTGTTCTCAGTGACTTCCTCAACCTGTCCCTTCAGCAGTCAGCTGAGACATCTTCACCTCTTTTGGGCCTCACCATGGCGCCAGCAGAGTCACTCATGGTTGAGAACCCATCTCGACCTACTGCAAGATCTGGCCAAAGGCCAGCTCCAAGACAGTCTGCAGGGAAAAGCGGTGATGACAAGGATGAAGCAGCAATCATGGCCAGCAGTGATGCACAACCACGTGAGAATGGTGCCACACCTGAGTAGCCTGCTGAGAAATTTGTCAAGCATGCAGTCTGCCTACGTGCATGCACATTGCTGTCCCACATGTGCTGAACACGTGTGACTTACACTTCTGCAGCAAAGATTTCAAAACACAGCTACAGGATGTTATGTGGATGTTGGGTTTCATGCTTGCTTCAAGCAATCAAATGCGCAGACACTGTGTGTTGTAGCTCAAAAGACACATGCAGCCTGTCTTGATACTTATCTTGATGCATCATGCTTGCTATGTGCTATACCATGAGCAGTGTTTGCTCCACAGCTGACATCTGCTTGACCGATCCTGCAGGCTGCGCCACTCAGGAGTTGGTCTTAGTATGACAGGACAGCATGCAGCTACACAGCTTGTTATCCTGTCAAGCTTTGTCCTGTCTTTCTTGACCTAAGAGCGACCAGATGGACACTTCTGGTCGTCTCCAGTCAATGTAGCATTGAGAGACATGTATCTAGCATAGCAAGCACCCTAGCCTCAATCAGACCAGCATCTGGCATTCCTTACGCTTTTGGCAGTTGCAGCATACACTGTCTCACATGACACACACCACAATATTACTCTTGAGGTTGTGCGTAAATAACCTTTCAACACAAACCAACATCATTGTCTTGCAGAAATTGGGGAGACTAATGTAACACAAGAGGGCTCTTCAGAGCCAGGTGGGGTGGCCATTCCAGGTATGGGTGCACATGGGGTGCACCCCACCGCCATGAAGTCGCCCTTCAGCAACTGGGCTGGCGAGTCTGATGCAGAGAGCCAGATGAACCAGGCAAGGTTGAACGCGGTTGGCAAGCGCAGGAAGAGCCACATGAAGATTGCGCTGGAGGTGGTTGAAGAAGCTGAAAAGGAGGGAGAGGAAGGTATGTCCACGCATGCCATCACAAGGCAACATACATGCGGCAAGCAAGCAAGCAAGCCTTGCAAATACATTCAGCATGCATGCTTGGGTGAGAATGAATCCCATGGATGGGTGACATTGTTGATCTGGCAGATCTGCTGTTGACAGCAACCATTTAAACATGCAGACATCTTCATTACCGCAGGAGCGCTGATCTGAGTTAGTTGCTATGCATGATGGCCATGAGTTTCAACATCAGTGTCAGTGCCTTGGGCTAGCTCCAAGCTGGTCAGTCCATTTGCGCGCAGCTTCTTGTCCTCCAGGTTCAGTGTTCCACAGCTACAGCTGTGCCAGGCCTGTCAGGTCATTCAACTTAGTAGACACCCCAGTTAATCTTTGGCAAGATTTAAATCGGAAAATCTGGATCCGTGAAAGCACATGGCTTATGCAGGTCCAGCCATGTCAGGTCTGTCAGGTTCTCCCAATCTAGAAAGCACCTTGGCAGACGCCTTACAAGACTCCCTGCACACCGAGGCCAAGGCCTCTTCTTCCTCTGCCACCGCTCCCACAGCCAGCACGACCATCGCCACAGCTGTCAGCCAGGGGATTGCTGACAGCTCCCTGGGGGCGCCTTCGCACCTGGGACCACGATCACCATCCCCAGTGCTGCAAAGTCCCTTTGCCAACCGTGCTGCAGCAGCCAGTGCTGCCTCTGGAGCTCTGAACAGTGCAGAGGCTGACACTGCCATTGCTGCCAATCTGCGGCGGACGCTGAATAGGCTCAACACATTGTCTCTGCCAGTGGCTCTTGTCACTGCTAAGTCTGATGCCTTGCCAGATTCCCCACAGGCAGCAAAACAGGTACAGCTGTAGGCAGCATACCTGTAGGGACTTCATTGCTGTTGTCAAGATACCTGCTGTACAGAGCCTGACCAAGTTGGAAGTTGCAAACTTGCCATGTCACTGTCTCACCTGCATCAGGCTCTGTGCCTCGTGCACCAGTATCTTGTCACAGATACTGCACAAGCAGATGCAAAAGTTAATCAATGCAACCCACGTTCGAGTTGAAGTCAATGAAAACCAGTGTTCCCACAAAGCTTTGCAAGTCATTTGGGGTTTGCATTGTGCTTACTGCCAGCATGACGTGCAGGAGCCCTCAGCAAGCACATCAGCACGAGTGCCATCTAGTCCTGTCCCACCTAAGCGCTCTCCGCTGTACACGAACTCCACCATGTATGGCCAACAGGTACGCCTGTCTGCTCTGCCAAAGACCCCTGGTGTGAACACATCAGTGAGCATTAATTTGTGTGTGTGTGAGATAATGACATCAAATTGCGCCACAGCCAGGCTCCCTGTACACCATTGTAACTGACCAGGACTACAGGTCTCAGGCTTTGTTGCTGCAAGCAGGCCACGTGGCAAGGGGGCTGGGATGTAGTGACACCTGCTGATGTGGAGATCAGCAAGGGGCTGTGGCAGGTGTTGCATGCGGCATCAGGGAGGCATGAGGAGGTGGGCAGCAGGCTGCAGTTGCAGAGGGGCCATGTGCTGCAACAGAAAGACCAGGCTTGCCGCCAGTTTCATATCCTGCTCTCGGTCAGTCTTCAGCGCTGTGACAAGCATAGCCCTGCTTTGTGACAGCTAGCCAGGACTAGATTGCCTTGCTTTGTGCTTTGTCTATATGTCTCACTACCTTCTATGTTCTGCACCAGTGGCAGCTCTGCATGCACAAAGTAGCTCAAATGCATGAGTTACACTGCTGTAGCTCAAATCACTGCTTCCATTATACATGGCAACCTGCAGTGTTCAGGCTCTTGCCTATGCATTTTCAGGGTCACATGTTTGCTGAGAGGACAAAGAAGTCAGGACAGCCAGAGTCAGCAGTTGTGGTGCCTGGCAGCTTGCTGGGCTGTGCAGCCTACCTGAGCAGCACCAAGACCAGGGCTATCATCAGAACTGCTGAGCCTTGCAAGCTCGTTGCCTTTGGCCCTCATGAGCTTGAGAAGCTGCTGGTGACTCACCAGCCTCTGGGCTATGTGTCAGACTGTTGTGCTTTATTTTGTCTTTCCATATGTGGAATCAAATCACTGCCATGGAGGTTCTGGCGATCCAATGCTTTTGAGATTGACCTCACATCAACCAACACCGTGTACGTAGTGATGTTGCAATGTCTTTGCCTTTCATTTCTTTGCTATTTTGTGCCGACCTTCACTGCTAAGCTGGACAGCAAGGATGAGGGCAAGCATGCTTGGCTTCTGCAAGGTCGCAATGATGTGGCCTTTCAGCAAACATGCATGGCTGCATATGGTTGTGAGGGTGACAAAAAGGCCACAGATGCTTTGATATTTTTGTCTCCTTTACAACCATATGTGACCATGCATGTTGGCTGAAAGGCCTCATCATCGAGACCTCGCAGAAGCCAAGCATGCTTGCCCTCATCCTTGCTGTCCAGCCAAGAGGTGTGGCCATCGATGTGTTGGACATATGACTGGACAGAGTAGGGACCTTGCAGCTTGAGACCCACCCACAATAGGGCAAGCCCAGGCCTACCGCTGCCAGCAAATTTATGGTGTAGTGTGAACAGCACCAAGGATTATATTTGACCAGCCTATGCTAAGCCAGAAATGCAGCCTTCTGTTGCACAACGTATAAGCTGCCACATTCCACATCTAACAGTATTCAGCAGGCACCTGGTCAGTGGTCTAGAACAAAACAGACACCCGCATCTCATGGCTGGATTGGTGGAGTAACCTTGTGCAAGATCTGTCATGTGTCTGCGTGTAGGCAGTGAACTCTACAGCCTTCATTGAGCTTCTGCTGGCAGCTGGGCGGGCCTTGGGCCCTGTCATCAGGCAATTCTTCTCTCTGGGCCTCAATCGGGTGTGGCTCAATGCCGGAGACACTGCATACAAGTACGCCTCTGCTTGCATATGGAGCAGCCACAACTTCTTGCATAAATTGGGTGCTTTGTGTGGGCATGTTGCTTGCAAGTATGCAGCTTCTCCGTTTTTCTGCATCCCACGCAAGCTCAGGATGCTTGCATGCTACTGACTTGTTATGCCTGTTTTTGATGCATCTGCCAATTGCATGAGGTGGCAAGCCACCTGTGCGCAACACAGCCATCAAGTTGGTGTTGCGCAAAGGACATTAAGCTCATGAGCTCGCAATCAGCCGAGAACCAATGGGTCGGCCGCCGCGTGGAGAAAACTGGACCATCAGCGGGAGCATGCAGGTTGTGGTTAGGTCCTGCCGAGGTCATGTCTCTGATGTCAGACATGTTGGAACACGACATCTTAGCTAATGGTATAGCAAAACAATATAGCAAAAGTACCAGACATGCTGGAAGTTGGGCGAGCAGACTTGAAGACTAGTGTAGGCAGCCAGTAAAAAGCATTGGTGTATGGTGCAGGCAAGATGAGCCGGCAAGCTGCTTGTATGTGTTGATCTCTGGTCGCATCAGGCTCATCCGGGAGGATGCCAGCATGAGGCCACGGGTGAGAGTGGAGGAGGAGGTGGGGCGAGGAGAAGCCGTGGGGGCTGTCTGGGCTCTCACAGGAGGCATCCATGACACAACTGCCCTGTGTGTGCGCGACTCGGAGCTGGTCCGCATGAGCAAGGTAAGCAGCTTTGAGTTTGTGCTTCAAACCTGCTGCATGCAAGATGCTCATCAGGTATTAGGTTCAATGTCTTTAAGGACTTGGAACAGAAAGGCGCCTGCATTCAATGTGCCCTGCCTGGCACATATGCATTCTATGGATGCTCAGCCTGACCATACCTATGTTGGTAATGTGGTATATGCAACACTTTAAGTTGAACATGAAGCATCAGTGTCAAGTTGAACCAAGGCAGATTTTTGTGTCAATGTCTGGGGTGTTTCATTTGATTTGGGCAACCTTTCATGCCGCTTCTTACTTGCGTGACATGTCCTCCTCAATGTTGGGTGCACTTTTGGACAAATCACTGTAGATATCCCTTTGTTCAGCAGCAAACACAGTGGGAGTGTGCAGGGTGCCTTTGAGCTGATCTCCAGCCAGTGTCCCAAGGCTGTTGCAGGCATGCTGGACGGCATGGCTCGCCGCCTTTCTGCAGCCTCAGCAGCACGCTCCAATCCCAATCAGTAAGTTTACTACTTTTGTAGAAGTAAGAAATACTTTCGATGTTTATAAAGATTAATATTAGAATCCCTTCTTATGTGTTTTTTCCCCTCATGGCCATGAACCCGGCACCACTTGCACAATGTTTTTGATCTGCCCTGAACCCCCCTGTCATATGTTGCAGCAAATATAAGGCTTTGCCAAGCGCTACACATATGAGTCTTATTCAGTATTATGCGTGTTATTGTTCTTGTAATATGGCTACTCATGCACTGCAGGTGTTGCTGTTCTGGCCTAAATCTGTTAGTGTTTTTTAGCTGTGCAATAGCCTCAACGGTGCTGCAGGTATGATCAGGGTGGAAGGTCTGCTGTGCAGTCCAGCACTTCATCAGCCAACTCGTGTGCTGCCAAGAGTGGTGGCAGCAAGGATGAAGAGCACAAGAGACATGAGATTGTCACAATTGCTCTACTGCCTGCAGGTTTGTACTGTGCAGTGACCCTCTCCTGCAACGATGTCCACAATCAAAGAAGGCTTGCGCCCTTGCAGGCTTGCTTGTCACACACTGATTGCTGCCCTTCTTGCCTGTGGTTTATCATATAAATCTCGTTCTTGCATGCAATTTGCACATTGAATATTGGTGCAACACTGCTATGTTTGCACAGTGTGGTTGTGATTGGTCAGGAGTAGGCATCATGGCTGCATGCCGTAGGTGAGCTCACAACCCAGCAAGGGGCTTTTCTACAGAACTGATTCAATGCAACTGCAGGTGTTCACGAAGCCTTCAAGGCCTCAGTTAGGTCCACCAACAGCAAGCCCCTGCACTCCAGCCATGACAGCGCCAGTTCTCTCCATCAAACCCAGGTCAACCAAAATGCTTCGGTTTCTCGCCTCAACCCAGCCAATCTCCGCGCGATCGAGGAGTCGAGCGCCCTCACTGCGGACCCGTCCCGCATCGGCAGCAGCCTTGGCCGCCATGCACGCCGAATTCTGCAAGCTGCGCATCTGTCTAGTTCTGCACCTTCCGCCACTTCACAGCGGGCGCAGAGCAATGCATCAGCCAGCAGCACCGATACAGCGGCACACACGACAGCGTCCAGTTTGTTCTCTAGTGTTCACTCGCCTGTGAACAACCCAGCCGCGGCTGCTGTGCGAAAGCTGACGGCTGGGCTGAAGGCAACATTGCAGGAGCTGTTCGGCGCCACCCTGCACCTTTCAGCCAGCACTGTGGCCATGACCTTCCCTACAGCCTTTGACCGGCTACATGTCTCGTTCTACCGGAGTAAGATCACCTCCTGGATGGCTGCTCAAGAGGAAGACTACAGGTGGCTGTACCCCTGCTTTTGCAATGAGCATCCCAACACAAAAGGCATGGGCCTGGATTGGTTGAAGTGCCAGTATATAGGAAAGGGTTACAGTGATGAGCAATGCTTGGCTATAATGGATAGTATAAGGCTTGATGTTAAGACCTGCTCCGGTGTCGCCTTTGCTTCTATTCCCACATCAAACTACCCGAGATTCTCTGTGCTCACCTTGTTTGGACCAAATGGAAGTTGTGCTGCTCAGCCTGTCAGCATCATTGTACCATTTTTTTCCTTTTTGCAGGTTCATCCTACTTGAGGCTGACACAACCCTCACGCCTTGGTCCAAGATCTGCATATCTCAGGCTGATTGTATTCTTCTGGTAGCCTCTGAAGGGGCAACCCCACAGGTGACTGTCATGTGCTTGTGTTGTAGCGTTTTGCAGGCGCAACTCTTGATCTTACTGGTCATGCTGCCATTTCCTAGTATTTCAATGCAATTTGCCTCAACAGTGGCCAATCCCAGGATTGCAGCTGAGCTGTGAGGTCACCTATGTGTTTGGACTTGCTGCTTGTTATGATTTCTGTAGTGCACGCTCTGTGCAAAACATGTGGTAGTTTGCGCTTTTTGGTTCGCACAAGTACCTCGGAATGTTGGATCTGAGATGCAAGCTTGCAAGCAGGCCCTATCAGCCCTCGCCTCACATATTGATGCACCCCAACTGGTTTCTCATCAAAGCTGCTGCCTTGCTCTGCGTGAGCTTGAGCAACAGTTGGCTTGCTCCCTGTGGAGTCAGCAATGCCAATCTAGTGAGGCCAGGTCTGACCATTTGTCATAGTCAGTTACTCTTGCCAGGCATGACTTGCTTATTTGCTGCTGCAGATTGGGGATCTTGAGCAAGAGCTTGTCTGGTCTCTGCTTGCAAAGCCGCCGGTGCCACCGCCTGAGGCCAGGTCACATCAGGCCCCAAATTCCGGCTTGTTTGAGAGCAGCGGGACCAGGGGGTACACTGCTGGGGGACCCCTGTCTGAGAAGTGGTCTGAGATCTTCCCTCAGGAGCAGAGCCGCAGAGGTCAGCTGGATGACAAAAGCTGGACTTCTTACCTCAGGTAATTTGCTTGTGTTCTGTGCATTTGGATTAGTTGGTATTGCCTGTTGAGTTGTATTTGTATGCTACATCACCTTCCCAGACTTGACTGCTAGTGATAGGTCTTCTGTTATTGTCAAACCTTGTGTCATCAGCTGCAGCTTGTTCACTGTGTCATTTCTGCTATCATCACACTGCAGGTTTGCATTCCACATCACCAAATTTTCAGCATGTTTGGCTAGTATCATCTTATGCATAGTCTTACAGGCGGGTTGAGTTGGTCCTGTTGCATGGGCCAGACTCTGAGCCTCAAGGCACTGCAGCGTGGCTTGAAGCAAGACCCCACTTGGCTCGCCACCACCACATCCGCTTGACGCATCCTAAGGTATGTTTGCAACATGCATTCAGGCTGTCAACCCAATCATGACATGTAGAAAGATTCTGCTGTCGTAAAATAAGTCATGCATGTGTGCAGGCATGACTGAGCTTTGCACATTGCTGGCCTGACCAACCATGGAAAGCACTGCATTAGTCAAAATTTGTATGTAGATCTCATAAAACCTGATCTTTCCAGCAAGTTGAACAATTGCCTTCTGTGGCCTGCTTGCCTGCATGACACCCTGGAGGTGGCATCAAAGGTTTGCATGCGGCACCAGTTGGTCCTAGGCTGGCTTACCTTGCAGTGTTGCATGAGTAGCTTGTCCATCTCTCTATGTGTGAGAGCATGCTGCCCAGAGAGCATGTCACCTGTGCACACACAAGCACAAGGCGCTTACTACAGGATCTTGCACGGCTGGGCCGTTGGATGGCCGGCAAGGCTGTGGGACTGGTCTTGTCAGGAGGGGGGTCAAGAGGGTTGGCCCACCTGGGGGTCCTGCACGCCCTTGACGATGCTGGTGTCCCTGTAGACATCATTGGCGGCACCTCTCAGGTTAGGCTCTCCTAGCATTTGACACATGAAGATACCACTTCTGCTTGACCCAAGCCCCACAAAGGTTCTATTGGACATTTTCTTTGAATACAAAGGGCTGCTCAGCAATTGCTGCACATCTAGATTATGTTTGGCTAGGCAAGCAGATGGCTGAGAGCACATCCCGCTGTGGAAAGGTGTGAAGCATGCTCTGCACCAGCGTGCTGGCTTTCAAGGCACTTCTGCAGCAAGGCTTTCTGTCACTCTCAGTGGTTCTGATCTCAACACAGCAGGTCTCAGTGTAATGCTTGGCATACCTCACAGTGCTGTTGTGGCTGCAGGGGGCTTTCATGGCTGCCCTGTACTCCCAAGGGCTGGCCTGGGAACAGATGCACCACCTAGTGCGTGAGTATGCACGCCAGATGAGCAGCGTGCAGCACCTGCTCTGGGATCTGACGCTTCCCATCATGTCAGTGTTCAATGGCGTGGGTTTTGACCGGGTTGTGCGTGAGACTTTCAAGCATGGGGCACAGCAGATTGAGGATCTCTGGCTCAGGTGGGCGCACAGGCTGACTGTGGCAGGCAACACCAGAGATTGCTGCCAAAAACGTTGCGGCATCAGCTCAAAAACAACTGTTTGAGTTGCCCAGCGGGTATTTGCTTGTGCATTCAATCTTTGCTTGTTCAGGCAGTCCAGCATGCAGTCATTGCACGCATGGTTTTTTTGTGAGGCATGAGCAAGCCAGTGGTATGACCACATGAGTCCCTGCTGCTCTCGTGCTGGCTGCCATTGTTCTCCTCACAAACATGGACATCCAAAATGCGTGGTCACCAAGAAGGCTGCTGGCTGGGTTTCTGCACTTCAACACCCAAGCACATGCTCTTGTTAACACAAGAATCACAAATCACAGTGTGCAGCTTGCATCTTCTGTGCAACCTGGTGTGCAGGGTTTTGCACAGCATTGCGAGCTCTGCAGAGTATTCATTCTGACATGGCTGTTGTGCATGCAGCTACTTCTGCAACAGCACCAACCTGAGCAAGGGCCAGTCCAGTGTGCACGACCAAGGGCCCTTGTGGCGGCTGGTCAGAGCTAGCATGACTATTGTAGGCATGGTACCCCCTGTCTACTACAAGGGAGACTTGCTAGTAGACGGCGGCTACATGAACAACATCCCTGTTGATGTCATGCGCAGCATGGGCGTGGATACGGTAATGACCTTGCCTGCGGTTCATGCCCAATTCATACTCCTAGCTGTGTTGGCATATTCTGCGTAATTCGTTCATATATAAACCCCGCAGAAGACACTCAGCTGCAGTCAGGCGCAGCATACTATATCATAGCTTATGGTCAGCAGGTCGATCAAGCATGACACAGCCTCCATGCATAGGCCATGGATGCATTTTGCTGCAAGCCATGCCAATACCACAAGTGCACAAGTGATTTGTGTGCATTGGCAGCATGCCTGCCTATCCTGACTGAACAGCTAATCAACAAAGCCTCATGCACCGCCAAGCCAGCAACATTGTTGCATGTCTTGATGTACAGCAGCTGCGTACACAAATCATATGCTGACTGTTCCACCTGCAGGTGATTGTGGTGGATGTGGAAGACAGGGACGACAGCGTGTGGCACAACCTGACTCCCTTTGATGGTGGCCTTAGCGGCTGGCGCCTGCTTTGGGACAGATGGTGTCCCATCCCACGCTTCAGGTGTGTCTGTACAAGCACATCCCTGATCTCTATTGGCAGCCCAGTGTCTGCCTGCTATCTGTGAAAGAAGCATAGCCACGGCATTGCAACTGGACAGATAAAGCGTTGTTTGGGACAGTTGTCAAGTGCTTTCAGCAGTGTGACCTGCAGCATGATGAGGCATGGTCAGCCACAAGGTGCTGGACACAGACAGTACAGGACTGAATGAGACATCTTGAAGCAACTCAGAGAGCAAGCTGAAGCTCATCTTGTTGTGCAGGTTTGGCATCAAGCTGCCCAGATATCAACAGATTGTGAATGCACTGACGTGGATGAGTCACAGCCAGACCCTGAGGCGGGTCAGCAGGGAGTATGTGATTGACCTGTACCTCCGGCCCCCGGTCTCACGCTTCCGCTTGATGGACTTTCACCTCATGGACCGCATCGTCAGAGATGCCAACAGGCAGGCCTAACAGCGTGCTGGCGCCTGATTTGCATCCCACTGTCTCCGGTCACAGCTGCAATTGCCAAAATGTCTAACTGTTTTAGTTGTTGTGCGTCTGTTGACACTTTGTGACTGTGTCAGGTTGCAGGGGAACAAGGTCGGCTTCACCGAGACTGAAATCGATAACAAACACATGTGCTTTTGTGACTGCCTTGCATCATGCCAAGTGTGAGCACACACCTAACTGCAAACAGTGTATTTCATGCTGCTGACACATAACAATGCTCACTTGATGGTCTCAGGTCATGCCGTGCACAGGCATGCAGCTGCCTGCAATGAATGTACATCATGCTGCTGACACATGATACATGCTGATCAGATCGCCCTTAGTCATGGGGTGCACAAGCATGCAGCCGCCTGCAATGATTGCACATCATGCTGCTGATCAAATAATTCCATGCTGAAATGCTACAAAAAGACATTCAGTGTGTTTATGCAATTTTCTGCTGCTTAGTAATGATTTGCGTTTTGCTTCTGACCAGGTACGCCTGGGCTGCCATTTCAGAGTGGCAGTGCCAGCAAGGGGTGACCCAGCAGGGCATGCTGGGCAGTGAGGTGGTGCTGTCAGGGCCCACCCCTATGAGGCGCAGCCACTCCATGTCCTGCATGACCCAGCTGCAGGCCAAGCACTCAGGCACTCCCTTCGACCAGCTGGAGGGCACTGCCGGGTGAGCCAACCTCACGTGTCCACTCTACCCTTGCTGCTGTCAACACCGCTTTGTTCGCCTGCTGCACTCAAGATTGCCCTTGCTGGAGAAGTCAGCGCTTGTTTTGTGGCAGGCTGCAAGAAAGCAGACAAAGTCAGAGACAGAGCAAGTTTGGCAAGCAGGCATTAAGGCCGCACAGTCAAAACATGGATTGTGTGTTTAGCCCCTTGCTCTACCGAGGATTCTGTTGGGAGCTGATTGTGGCGGTGATCAAGTGATCCGGAACATGAATGAGAATGGCGGTGCTCAAATGGTCTTAAGCCTCTGTCCTTTGTCGCCAGAGTCCTGCAAAAAGTGTAAAGGGCTGGCTGTCGCAAGCTGTGCAGCAGTCAACATGCAACAGCCGTAGAACGGCTCAAGGCCTGCCTCCCCTGATGAGTCTGCAGCATTTGGTGACACTGACATGTCTGCTGCAGGCCGGGTGTGGGCAAGAAGGGGCAGGGCAAGGATGCAAAAGCCAGCAGCAGTACTGCGTCAAGGTTTGCTCCTCCATTGTCAAAGACTTTTCCGCCACCAGATGACTCATCAGAGGCCTCAGACGCTGACACAACGGCCACAGCTGTCTCCTCTCAGCCCGCTGCTGATCAAGCAAGCAGCAGTGCAGCAGCTGAGGCCCCAGATTCTGCTCCTGAAGGTGCGCGTTTTGCCATGAAGCGTCCTTTGCCAGCTGGAAACATTCAGTTGTGCAGCTTGGTCTGCTAACATTGCAGTCCCAGCCTGCAAGTTGCACTCAGCTTCTCACAGACGCTGCAGCTGGTGGTGCCACAAGCACTGCATCATGCCTTACAGTTTTTTACCTATGCCTTGCTGACTGTTGCTGATGTGGCCTGGGAGACAACCTCCAGAATCTGCAGCATTGACAACACTCATACCAAGCAATCTGCACAGTCATGGTCTTTTGCAAAGCTGCAGCCTGTGTCAACATTCAGGGTCACACTCTCAGACACAAGCTCACTGCTGACAGCAGTGTGATTCTCTTTTGCAGATAGTCTCCCTTCCTCCCCCTCAGCCTCCTCCTCTTCTTCCCGCACCCATATCTCTGCCACGCGGCACACCCAGCGGGCAGCGTCCACATCAGCACTGACATCAAGCCTGGTTTCCAGTGCCACACAGACCGTGTCACATCCGCCGCCAGCACAGCCTGTACCAGTTGCTGCTGCAAGGAAGCCTGGTGCAAGTCGCGTAGCAGATGGTCTGTCGCAAGCAGGTGGGTTTGCAGAAGCTATTGGTGAGGCCATTCATTGCACTGATGCAACTTTGTTGCAGGCAAGATGCAGAGCTGTGCTGAAGCGCTACCTTGCACTTTCCAAACAGCCATTTTGATCAGGAAAGCCAACTTCAAGAATACGCTCATTTGTTTCTCTCTTTTGCAGTGCAATGTGCCCCTCTGTCATAGCATGTTGTGACTGCGCTTTTTGTGCCGGAGAGATTTGCATACAAGCATTTTAGTTGCAATAGTTAGGTCCGTCTTTTGTTGCAGGTGTGTCAGGGCGCAGGCACACAAAGCAAACAGCATCAGGTTCCCTTGAGTCTAGCAACTCCTCCTGGCCTGGTGGTCTGCCTGATGACATGCACAGCGCAACCACAGGGCTGTTGACTTTGGAGGGAGATTCCCTCCCGGCCACTGCATCACCTCATGTGCGCCCAATGATCATACCAGAAGTACGCAGGCCGTCTCTCAGGGCAGGTTCAGGCTCCACGGATTATGCTGCGCCTCACTCCAGAACTGATCACAGGCTATCTCGAAGGCCATCTTTTGTTGAAGGCGGGTCCAGAGAGAACAGCTTGGATGCTGAGTTTCCTGCTCTGGGCAACGTTGAAGGCAGACATGCTGCCCAGACCTACAGGTGGCAGCAGCAGCATTTCGGAGGAAGCTCCAATAGTCATCACCACCACAGCTGATTTTCAAGGGATCCTGCATGCAAAGATGCACAAAAGAACGCATGAAAGCGTGCCTATAGCATGTACTTGGCAATTGATGTGGCCCACATTTTTCACATTGCTTGTATTGACTGCATAATTGATTCGCCCTCATATTGCCACATGTTATTTTCGATGCTAGTACAGCCTACCGTCAACCTCCAATTTAGACTCTATGTACGGGTCACAAACGAGGCAGAACATGTTCTATGCCTTTTGCCGTCTAAGTACACCAGTGTTTCTTTTAAGTTGTCCCCATCGTAAGGTTAGGCTGCATAGCATTCGACAATCACTGTTTGAAGAAGATTTCTTGTCACTCACCTCTGCAGTTAGACACTTGTATAAATTACGCTCAATGGCCTGTGTGTATTTCTGTAAAGAAAGCACAGGAATGCAGCAATGGCATTTTCATAGTGATTTTAACGGCATTTGCATGCCAGTTTGCATTGTCAGCAATATCATTCAAGCTGCACTGACAGAAAAACATGAGTTGCATATGCTTACACACTCACCAAACTCAGGTCACCTGGACCACAAGCTTTACATCATACAAAACAAGCTCGATACGTATAAGCTGCTCAGGGTAGAGAATATATCTGTGCAAAGTTCACATACTGTCTAATTAGGCTGACAACACAAAAAATAAGCAAGGATACGTTCTACATTAGAGGATGACGCCCTGTCTACGGTGATCCAGCGGATCAGAACTATGTTAGGCTGGCAGAGGCAGGCGTATGCCTGCCAGCCTGTGGGTCATCGCTTCTTGAAGCCATATTTTTTGCGCTCATAAAACAGGTCTGTTTTAGCTGAGCCAAGATTGACAATTTTTGGACAACCATCCCTCTGCAGGACATGCGATAAGAAATCCATCAGTATCGTGCAAGCCATTGCCCCTGTCAGCTGAGGAACACAGCAGCAATACCCATATCAGGATCTCAAGCAAGGCTTACATCCTTCTCTTGTAGAGTGCATTCTTTGCAATAGTAGGCATCGGATATGCCAATGCCGCCACATATGGTGCAGCGGCCAGCATATGAGCCATAGTTGCATTCGTCACAGATGCGTACGAGCGTTGCTGGCCTCACGTATGAGTCGCATATGACACACTTGCCATCACCTGCATTAAGACAGGAGCAAGAGGTCAGTGAGAATGTGAGCAGCCGAGTCAGCTTGCAGAGACTGCGAGCGGGCCTGACTCTCGCAGACACAGCCTGCTTACACTTCTCACAAAGCCGTCCGATAGCTGCAACAGCAATGTGAAACGTGTCAGTGGCGTGAAACCAAACACCGGAGAGAGCAAGAATCCGCACGCAAAGTAATCCTGGTACGTACCTATGCCAGGCTGCTTTCTACACATGATCAGATCTGGGTGATGTTTCGCCATGCCTGCTGCAGGCCCGAGTGGTCAACCCCCGCTCCCTCAGCTTACGATCTACAAACAGCGCTTCAGCGCAGACCTGGTCTGGTCCAGCGGCAATGTATTGCGAAATGAAATCTTACTTCAGCAACAAATTCTACAGCCTTACGAGGTTTTGCGTGAAACTTCGTCTAGGGTTTGCCGCACTCTTGAGTCCAACTTGCAGTGAGAGAATTTGTATCGGTTGATACTGCCTGTTCAGGCGATCCTTGCCGTATTTGGTCCTGTCATGGCGCGGAAGAGGAAGTTCTTTCATGCGGCAGGACAGGGTGGTAAGCGTTCGCAAGTGGAGGCAGCAGAAATCGAGCAACTGGAGCAAATTTTAGAGTCCGGCAAGCCAGCACCTAATACAGACGTCTTGGCGCAGTCAAACGAAAGCAAAAGCGGCACATATGTTGGCGCCAAGAAGTTTGACGAGCTGCCAATCAGCCAAAACACCAAAGACGGCTTGGCTCAGTCTAAGTTCACACAACTCACAGCAATACAGCGGGCATCCTTACCACACGCCTTGTGTGGCAGGGACATTTTGGGTGCTGCCAAAACAGGCTCTGGGAAGACCTTGGCATTTCTGATCCCTGTGAGTTGTCCAGTTGTCTTTCCCACACTCTGCAGAATGCACACCAGCGCAAGCTTCATGCAAGCAGCATGAGTCACTCGTCACTTGTTAAGGATTGCACAGCTTTAAACAGGCTAAGGCAATAGTCATGCCTCAGCTTTTATCAACCTGTCTCACATGCAATAGAAAGAGATCTCTGTATCTTTCATGTATTAGTTACAGGAACAGTGACATCGGTAGCAAAACATTACCTGTGCACCTGTGCCTGCAGAGGACAACTGATACTGTTCCCATGCAGGTATTGGAGAAGCTATACAGGCTCAAGTGGGGACCCTTAGATGGTCTAGGAACCCTGATCATTTCCCCCACCAGAGAGCTGGCGCTGCAGATCTTTGATGAGCTGCGTAAGATAGGCAAAAAGCATGAATTCAGTGCTGGACTGCTCATTGGTGGCAAGAAGGTCAAGGAGGAGCAGGAGCGAGTGCATGGTAAGCATAGGATCCTCGCATCTGCACACCTGTGCTTGCACGCACGCAGGCACGCACCAACTGCCACAAGGGGTGTCAGCAGGATTACAGAGCCTAGCCTGCTATGTCTTTGAGCAGTATTCTGTGGGGTCAACGTTAGTACTGTTCAAGCACACATGTCGGAGGCACAACCAGACTGCAAAGGCTGAACTGGAACATACATTTCACGAGCCATTCTAGTCAACTGCATGTGCATTGATGCTGCCATGCAAGCAACACCTTCTGGTACAATGAGTAGTCACCAGGAAAGTTTTGCTGTGCCGCCATATTGTGACGTCAACTGCCCAGCTCAGGTACAGCAGCATGTGCATTTGCTCACCAACACGTAGTTGTTTGTTCCTATTACACTTGATCCCAGAACGATAAGGTAGTCCTGATTTGCTGTATGCATCTAGACAACTGATTGTGTGGTATGCTGACAGCAGACTGTCTCCCTACTTGCAGGCATGAACATGCTGGTCTGCACACCAGGCCGCTTGCTACAGCATATGGACGAAACCCCAGGCTTTGATGCCAGCCAGGTTCAGGTCCTGGTGCTCGATGAGGCAGATCGCATTCTAGACATGGGCTTTGCTGCTACTCTGAACGCCATCCTGCACAACCTGCCTCAGGAGCGTCAGACCATGCTCTTCTCGGCTACACAGACCAAGTCAGTCAAGGATCTTGCTCGCCTGAGTCTAAAGGCGCCGGAGTACATTGCAGTGCATGCTGAGGCTGCCATGCCCACTCCTGTCAAGCTTCAACAGGTACGGCACAATCATCATGTGCGCTCTGCCAAGCCCTTTGCTCGTACACACATCCAGGATCAGTAAGTCGCAGCTTACAAGCAGTCATGCACATTGTTGTCAAGCTTCCATAAAATTGCACTGAGCGCTGTTTGGAGCTGTACTCGCAAAGATGCCAGGGACTATCATGTACCTTGTGATGGTCCTTTGATTTGCGTATGCACATGCACATCTGGAATATTGTACAGCAAGTGAAGATGTGGCTGCCGTCTCTTGGCGTACTGTGCTCAAGACAGATTTTGTGCTGTGCTGCAGGCTTATGTCATTTGTGAGTTGCATGAGAAGGTGAATGTGCTGTGGTCCTTCATCAAGACGCACCTACGCTCCAAGGTCATTGTGTTCCTCTCCACATGTAAGCAAGTCAAGTTCATGTATGAGGCTTTCAAAAAGCTGAGGCCAGGAGTGCCACTGAGGAGCCTGCACGGCAAGATGAAGCAGTTCAAGAGAATGGCTGTCTTCTATGACTTTTGTGAGGTACAGCAATTCATGACAAGCAATGTGTTCTAGCGGTTTCCCTAGGTAAACAGTTTCAGAGAGTGTCTTGCGTAACTTCTGTGGTACGAGTATGCTGTAATGCACTGCTGTTATGTGCTGGGGTACATGGTAACCACATGGGTGGTGATAACATGGCACGTGGGGCCACATGGTAGGCACATTGCAGGCATATGGCACACGAAAGCTACATGACACAGCTGTTGCTGTGGCTACAGCTGTTCATGAGAGCGTCAGGACATGATTCCAACAGACGCACAGACAGGCAGCACATAAACACACACACATGTTAGGCATACAGTGAGGGCGCATGCACTCATACCTTGTGCTCAGTTGCACCTTGACTTGCATGCAGTTTTGTCTTCAGCTGTGCTATGGGACCATTTTGCCACAGCTCTCTTTCTGTCTGTCAAGATAAACATGCCCTCCAGGTAATGTGTATGGTACAAGCCAAACTACATTGCGGTTAACACCGTCACAGTCCTTCAGACATGAAAGCTAACGCTTGATGCAGGCAAAGACTGGCAGTGTACTGTTTGCAACAGACATTGCAGCGCGTGGGCTGGACTTCCCAACTGTGGACTGGGTTGTGCAAGCTGACTGCCCCGAGGACGTGCCCAGCTACATCCACAGAGTGGGCAGGACAGCCAGATACATTGCAGGTGGCCCTACTTTTGCCTTGCCCCTGTAATTGTGTCATATCCTCACTCTCTGACTCATGTTGCTGACTGTGATGTGCATTACGCCTCTAATAGAGGCCCTCTACCTGGATTCCCTGAAGACTGCACAGAAGGCTGACAATCATGCTGTGTCACAACTGCTGCAGATTACTAACCTTGCCACTGTGTTATTGTCAGCCTTGGCTTTGCTGCACCAATGTTGGAGGCGAAGCCTGCCTCTGCAAAAAGCATGCACAGCAGCTGCGATAGCACCGCACTCTGAGTCCACCGCCAGACAGCAGGAACACCTTGCACCGTTTTGCCTGTTGCTTTGATGCTGGTAGATTCATGAAGAAAGCTGGCCGCTGCTTGTAATAGATATCAATCAGCAGCTGCCATTCCAAAGCCATTCAATTGAGGTCACATCACTGCTCCTCACTATAAGCTCCCAACAGATCTTTTTACGCTGTTGGTCATCCCTCCTCAGGGCCAGCAAAGCATGTTGGCAACCCCTTGGGGCTCACTCCGCTGCCCTACTCCCTTGGGAAGCATTGACTCCCTGCCAAAACCCCTGTCAAAGTCCCTTGGAGATTAAGTCACATTCTAGCCTGTCATCACAGCTTGCCCAACACATCCTCATATTTGTTATCTTGGCCATATACACTCCTAGCAGCAGGGTAAATATTGCTGCAAATGGTTCCCAGTCCTCTTCATCACAGGGCACCCCCAGGAGCTTGCCAGGATGAGTACTAGGCAAGCCATGACTACAAGTGCTCAGGTGTGTGCTGCTTGCAGAGGGGCGAGCACTGCTGCTGCTGGTTCCCAGTGAGCAAGAGGCCATGCTGAAGGCCCTGGAAGCTGCCAAGGTGCCAGTGAAGGCCATCAAGATGAACCCAAACAAGCAGCAGCCTATCACAGGCGCCCTGCAGGCCCTGCTCTCCAAGGACTCTGCCCTCAAGGTCTCACATTGTCCCTGCTTGTTGACGTGACTCAGCAAATGTCCTCCTTACCTGCACTGCTGCTGCTCTTCCCCAACCAGATCCTCAATAAGATCCTGTGCTGTATGTTCTGCATCTGTGTGTGTCTGGGCAGACCTTTGTTTCAGTGTGAAACCTCCACAGGTGTTTGTGCTGGTGCTGTTATCTGTCCTGGCCTGACTACCTCACTGCAACACTCAAGCAGGGTCTTCCAAACCACAGTCAACTTTCCATTGCTCTGGTCACCTGGATGATGTTCCTGCTTGTGACTACAGGAGCTGGGACAGAGGGCGCTGGTGGCATACCTTCGCTCAGTCTTCCTGCAGCCCAATCATGCCATCTTTGATGTTCAGAAGCTGCCAGCTGCTGAGTATGCACTCTCCATTGGCTTGCCCACAGCCCCCAAGCTCAGGTTCCTCAAGAATGCTGGCAAACATGTCAAGGAGGTATGCCACCTGGCTGCCTTTTTGGAATGAAAGCAACACATACATACATGTAGACTAGCCATCTGACATGTATTGGTCAATGTCCTGCTTTGTGCCATACGTGCCTGTCTGATGGCCAGCTGCATATGTGTTTTGAGCAGCATGTACAGCTTGGCCAGTCAGCCTGACGTAAAAGTTTTGCATAGTCAGAGCCGCCATCTGAGGGTGGGTTATCTGCAATGGTTTTACGTGTGTTGACACCTCCAGCTGCAATGGACATATGGTGCTTTGTGATAGTGGGGTCAAACTAGCAGCGTGTGTCACTGTGTGTCATCAGCATGTTGTCTGCATGCAGATCAACATTGGCGGTGGTCATCAGCTTGAAACAAAAGCATCGGAGCCAGAAGCTGCAGCTCCCACAACAGCAGCTGCAGCAGCAGCTCACAAACCAGTTGGCGTGCAGTCCGCTTCCTCAGCTGATGGCTCGGAGCCAGAGCTGCAAGAGATGCCCAATCAGTCCTTGCCAAAAAAACGGCGGCGTGTTATGGACTCGCAACCTGACATGAGCGAGCATGATGAGTCTGAAGGCAATAGCGTCCCCACCAATCAAGGTGCCCCTTCACCAGCTGTGTTGCAAAGCACAGCTCATACTGAGAGGCCGGATGACAGGCAAGGCAGCGACAATATCAGCAGTGATGTTGATGACAATGATGATGATGATGATAATGATGATCTGCTGGTGGTCAAGAGGCGCGATGTGCTGAGTGACAGCAATGCAGCAGCTGCTGCTGAGGGGGGTATACCCCTAGGGGGTGTGGAGCTCAGGGGCAACAAGAAGAGGAAGAAGCTGAGGATTGATCCTGGGAAGACTTCAGGCGCTAGGACTGTGTTTGATGAAGCAGGGGAGTCATTACAGCCTTTGGCGCTGCTTGCCAAGGAGCAACTTGACAGGTCAGCACACCTGCTACACCTGTCTTGTGCAGCCTCTCTGCCCATGTGCCGCAGCTTGTTGCCCTGGCCATTTCAAGTCAACACATGTGTTCAAAACTTTCTGCTTCTCAGGAGCCTGGTTGCTGAGAGCAGGTTGCAAACAGCGCTACATTTTGACTGCTTGGCTAATGCATGTGATGCATGCGCATGATCATGCACAGGGACCTTGCTTGCGACCTAAAACATCTCCCCAGTGTAGAAACGTATTTTAACTGTGCCCAAGGCGTTTCTGAGTTTAGATGTCCACTGTAGAATGGACGGTTCTGACTTTAAATTAGATGTTCTGGGATTGAAAAGAGCAAGCCATCTATGTGCACCTGAGGCACTCAATTGCTGGTGCCAACAGGTGCAAGTGAGCAACCGTCTAGCGACTATTGCATTAGACAGTTGGCCACCTACCAGCAGGTGTCTGCTGTGCTTGACTGGGCTTGAGTATGTACAGGGGAGAAGTGAGCGACGCCATGATGGCTGCCCTAGGGCTAGATGTGGGCGCCAACCTGACTGCTCGGGAGCGCTTCAAGCAGGTGGCTGCTGTCATGAAGCGCCGGGACGCCCAGGACCGCAAGGAACAGCGCGACCTCAGGCGCCAGCAGAAGCTGGACAAGAAGGTGAGCCACGCTCTGCGACCTTGTGTTGCTGCAGCAGCTGAGCTGTAGATATGTCCTGTGGAATATGCTGCATGTAGAATGATGACTCGCAAGTAGAATACTGGGCATGTGAAATGGCAGGTTGCCAGACAAGGCATTGTCTGCTGCATGGCAAATACATCATGCCGGGGATACGTGCGTCACAGACTGTCCAGAGTCGTAGTTGTCGCATAAGACTTGTCAAGGCAAGCTGGCTGTTTGTGTTGCAGCTGAAGCGGAAGGCCCAGGAGAGTGGTGAGGCTGACATGGAGGTCACCCTTGCAAGTGCTGGTGACAGCGGGGAAGAAGAGTCCTCAGACCAGGAAAGAGAGGAGGATGACTCTGTCAGGCATGCGCAAGAAAGCGACTCTGACAATGATGGCATCGCATATGAAGGTGGCCTGACCAGCAGCGATGAAGAACATGATCAGATTCAACCAAAGCAGGCATCAGTAGCAGGGAAAGCTGCCTATTTTGGCATGCAGAAGAAGAGCATTGCTGCATCTGCTACAGAGTATGAGGGTTTGAGTTTGGCAAAGCAGGAAGCTTTGGCGTTGAGGATGATCAAGAAATGAACAGCTCAGGCAGCAGTTTCAAATTTCTTTTGACTGTGGCAAACGAATCAGGCCTTGTGCCAAATGCACAGCTTAGTGAGTGGTAGTGCACGCCAATACTTGTAGGGACAGTCAGCTTGGTACTCGTAGCACACCTCATGTTAGTCAGATGCATCTTGATGCAGGGCCACTGCATAATTCAACACTTGAGAAGTCAGAATTGCTCACGTTATAACTACTGAAGGCAGAGCCTGAATAGAGAATGATGCACACATAGATCATATGACGCATGCATGCTACAAGCACTGTGAGCAGCTACTTGTTTATGACTGAGCTTTGGTGTCACAGTCCTTTGTAAGCTTGTTGCTGAGACGGACTAGATCTTGCAATGAAAGCTATGCAAAATCCGGGCAAAACAATGCACCAGTTGCTTGTGAAGCGTGGCTGATGGTAGTGCACAAGAAACGCACAGCACTCGGCGCACTATAGCTGTATGCAGCCAGCCGACGTGAGGGCCAAAACGAGGTTGCAAAGCAGGAAAGTCAAGTGCAGCAGGTTTATCAGCTTTTGTATGTAGGGTAGAAGGTCTTGTGTAGATTAACTGCCGTGCAAGTTTCAACCAGCGCAGCACAAGGCAATTGCATTTTGTGCAGAACCAGTCCTTGCTTATGCATGCCTAGCAACAAAGACCATGGTTGTGATTGACACACAGATGAGCCCTGACCTCATCAAGAAGTGACACTTTCCATAGAATGACAGATGCTATTGAAAAGTTGCTTGATTGCATTGTCATCAAACCTGCCAAGCGTCGACATGTCCAAAACCAAAAAATATGCTTTACAACCACCTGCAGCCCCGTTTCATGCATTTGAGCCAAGCAACATAGGCTGATTGACTACCAAGGCAGGATGTCGCCCTTGTAACCAAAGAACTTGCCAGTATCTTTCTTGGTCAAGCGATCATACAACTCCACTTGAGCCTTAGCAGTGTCTTCAGGACTGATCTCAGGCTTTGCACTGTCCACAATCTCTTGCGGCCTGCTACCCATGTCCGTGTCTACCACTCCAGGGTGCAAACTGATGACTGTGAAGCCAGCCTCCTTGGTGTCCTCAGCAATTATGACAGTCTCTGCAAAACATAAACACCAGGGTTTAGCCAGTCAGTAGACGTATAGCAACAACCTGTTTTGGGGTGTCTTGAACCAAACAATGTGATACACTACCAAAACAAGTGTGTCATGTGCAAAGCATACTCTACACTGGTCCCAAAAGCAGATTGGCGGGGAATGCAATGCAGAACAGCATGCACTTGTATAATTCAGCAATGAGGCTAAAGCAAATCAGAATACAAAGGATAAACAAGACCAAACTTTGGACACTGACGTCTGTATGTCCTGGTCAAGGAGGGTGTACATGCCTGAGACAGCATCTGCCATCAAGTTTACCCTACGTTTCTCATTTCATTCATGTAAAACATAAGACATAGGAGAGAAAAGTCGACAATCCATCTGCAAACATACCCATATTGACAGCGGCCTTGGAAGCCTTGTACGCTATCTGAGTGTGGTCCAATGGTGTTGCCTTGCTGGGGTCCTTCAGAGGCTCAGATGCCAGAGTTATGGATCCATAATTTGAGGCGAAGTTGATAATCATCTTCGTGTCTCCCTTGTCTAGCAATGATTTGAAATATTTGTATGCAATTATTGGGCCCACAGCATTTGTCATGAATGTCAACTTCAGCTTCTCATCTGGCCTGCACATATGTGTGTTGAACTTGTCTGTCAAATAGGCAGAATAGCATGCAAGGGAGAGCACATTGAAAGCCGCTGCCAAGCTGACTGTGCTTAAGTTTGCCAGGGCGAGTCCTGTGTAGCTCACGTATCTAGAGGAGGGACCAGATCCTCTGAAGTGCCTGCATTGTTGATCAGCACATCCAAACCCTTGCCTCCAACAATTTTCTCCACTTGCGCAGCAGCTTCCTGTCAAACACAAAACTTGCACACAATTGTCAACTTCAAGCTTCAGGTAATAACACATACACCATGCACTCAACCAGTGGCGTTGTGGTGACCCGGGACCTAAATTGCAAGCACTGAACTCAAAATGTCACGCACCTTTGCTGAATCGCCGCTAGTGACGTCAAAAGTAACGATGTGAAGGCGATCCTTATGCTCTTCAGCCAGTTTTTGCAGCTCCTCGGACTTTTGGGGCGACCTAGCAGCTGCGAACACTGTTCGATTGTCCGACTTGGACAAAAGCTCTTTAACCAGAGCTAGCCCAACGCCCCTTGAAGACCCGGACACCAGATACGTCTTGCCCTTGCCCATGGCGAAGACGTTGCTGAGTAAAATGCTATTCCAGTCTTAGTTTATTGAGAGGTGGTCTGTCCGAGAAAGACGGTCACCCAGAGTGATTATGCAGCAAGACGCTACTGGCGCTGATGACCACGCAGACTTGCGCAAGCATTTCTGCCCACATGCATGCATGGAACGTGATTGCAATGTATGCATGCTGAGCCCCAATCACAGCATGACCGGTCCACATGCGGGGCGCACATCACATTGTTGCCGGTCTGTTTGCCGGTGATTTGAACAGAGGCTGACACATTGTATGCGGACGTGCCGGCATTGCAATGTACATGGCGCTCGAGCATTGCAACAGTCAGCAGGCCTAGGTCACGATCGTCCAAATGGCAGTTTCCAAGCAGATTGCCGCCCCACTTGCAGGCATAGCTTAGCACAACCTCGGCGGCTGATGAGACCTCAGGGCACGCGTTGGGCCTCCTGAGGGCCCCCGTTGTGCTGTCTGCATCGCGTCCGTACTCATCCGCCATAGCAAACGCTTCTAAGCATATTACAAAGAAGAGGAACGGAATGGCCTCCATATGAAATTGGCCGCTTAAGCTAGACCGCGATGGTCAACGTGCTCTGTCAGAGACGAGCCGCAAAACCAAACTGTGCTGGATGACAGCACAAAATTGGCAATAGCATGCCAGGCAAGGCTTCATAAACTGTAGAGTCACAAAAGCAGTACACATGGCTTTGCTTGTAGCGAGTAGACCTCCCGTTCCCCCGGGTCAGGTGACATCTACAATATACGGCCACTTGCGGGAGGGACGGTGTAATGAGGCCATACAAATTTTGGAGTACGAGCTGCAGGTAGTCCATTTTTTGGTGTTGAGCCTGATCACGGAGCTGATCAGCACTTTCAACAAAGTGCAGTGGGTGCGCGTTGTCAACCTGTCATATGCTTCTACAGAGCTTTCCTACAAGCAGAGCAGCACTTTCATTGCTAGCGTTTGCACTCTTTCAGTCTGAAGACTTTTCAGCAGCTGCAGCGCTGTAAGTTTCGGTTCTTCTTCTGTGCTCCCTTTGCATTTTTTATGCTGGACACTTGTATTTGTATGCAGATATGAGCAGTTGACAAGGTTGTATCCAGATGTTTCTGACTACAAGGTGTACCAAGCACAGTCATTGTACAAGGTCAGAGGCCTACACTACTGTCGGAGTGCTATCTGTGTCCACCCTGCATAGCAAGAAAACGCTACATAGAAAAGTTCATGCCCATGCTGCTAGACCTGTTTGCAATGTGTGCAGGCAGGACTGCATCAGGATGCAGCCAAGCTGGCTGTGGGCCTTGAAAGCCAAGAGCAGTCACTCAGCTTGCAGATTGCCATCAAATATGAACAGAATGACATCGCAGGTCAGTCAGGTTTGACTGGCTGACGCCTCAGTTCTGGTGATGATGAAGCCATGCATTGCTGTCATCATCACCAAACTTGCCTACTGGCACTGCAAGCCTTCTGGATGCAGTTGTACAGTTTGTTTGCAGGCTGTAAAAGGCTGTTGGAGAAGCTGCCTGCCGGCAGCTCTGATGGCACACTTGGCTCCGCATGCTTGCTGTACAAGGAAGGCAACCACGAAGGCGCCAGAAAGCTGTTCACCACAGCAATGAATGCTTTGGGATATCAGCCTGAGCTGGCCTACAACATAGCCCTGTGCTACTACCAGGTCAAGCAGTATGGCCCTGCTCTGAAGCATATTGCCGAGATCATTGAGAGGGGTGTCAGGGAGCACCCCGAGCTGAGCGTGGGGGCTGCTGCAGATGGGGCTGGTGTGAGGAGTGTAGGCAACAGTCAGGTGCATTCCTACAAAGCTTTGTTGCCTCTGCTACATGTGTGGCCCCATTCCCTTGACAACAGCTTGAAGCAACTAATTTGCGAAACAAGGTTGCTTTACAATTGTCATTGCCAATCTGCGTGACTTGCGGCCTGCAGTTTACTCGCATGTGTGTGCTATCTGGTGCACTGTCATTTGAAGCCTTGTCAGTGTACACATGTATGGATCTCATGGGAACCGTCTGTGCAGTGCCATTCTCTGTCTGACAGGTGCTGAAGGAGAGTGCACTTGTGGAAGCGTTCAACCTGAAAGCTGCCATTGAGTACAACATGAAGAACTACGAGGCTGCGCGGGAGGCCATGGCTGATGCACCCCCTCGCACTGAAGAGGAGCTGGACCCTGTGAGAACTGCACCATTGCACTCTTGTTACTCAAACTGAATAGATTGGGGCACATCAGCAATGACAACAATGCAATGGTGCAATCCCCACAGGTCATCAGTTGCCCTGACTCTGCCCCATCAGGGCAACGATGACCAGTGGGAATTGCACCATTGCATTGTGGTCATTGCTGAAAGGAATTGTAGCAAGGCTGATGCAGACACTAGCACAAGCTTTGCCCCCTGTCCAGCAGGCCTTTGTCAATTGCAGCAGTGGCTGATGTAGCATTGCCTGATGAATTAACCCATTTGCCTGTTTGCTTGGTATTTCGGACCATGCTGTCGTTCATAAGCAAGATGGTACAGTATTGAAGTCTGCCCAAAAAGCAGAATAACCAAGCATAGAATCACAAAGTAAACAAATGATGCTGATATGTTTCAGTCACTGTCATTAAGGAGGTTCTGTGGCAAAAGTGGTTGTGTTGCCGCTGCAGGTCACGCTGCACAACAGCGCACTGTTCAACATGGACAGCGACCCAACAGGTGGCTTCAGAAAGCTGAGCCATCTGCTGCAGTCGCCTCCTTTCCCTCCTCAGACCTTCTGCAATATTTTGATGCTCTACTGCAAGCCCCAGCATGCTTTTTATGATCTGGCAGCAGATGTGATGGCAGATAATGCAGACCTGGTTGCCACCAATCTATCAAAGGTAGCTTGACTGCCTGACAACGCAAGCAATGCCAGCTTTGTCTCCATTGGCCCCACAAGTGTCATGTGACAAATCAGATCTTTCACAAGGCTGCGGCAATGTTGCCTGACCTACTCATGCCCTCTTCCTTCCGATGCTACAGGGAATGCTTACATGCATGCACATCTCCAATGCCTTTGCTTTGTGCCTGCAGGAGGCACAGGAGTTTCTGGAGGCAGCAATGCTGAGTGCTAGTGCTCCAGAAGAGGCCTTCCAGCGCTTCGATGTGTTGGCGGCACGACATGCTGAAGCGCTGCGCCAGCTCACCAAGAAGGTGCAGGACGCCCGCGTCTCAAGAGACACAGAGGCCCTAAAAAGAGCTGTCATTGCTTATGAAGAGGCTTTGGAGGCCTACATTCCTGGTAACACTTCTCTCATGCCGTCACTGTTCTGGGGATTTAGGTGATGCTGCCATGGTTTAAAGTGAACCCTAGTCCTTTGCAAGCTTCTGAGGAAATAGGTGAGCTGGGACACAGCTTGTGACACAAGCTGCGCTGCACAATTGTCTTGTTGCTTGCATGCTCCTGCCCATCAACACTTAACAGCTACTGCAGGTGCAAGCACTGAAAGCAGACTTGAAAACAAAGGAATTGTTCTTCCCCACACTGCAATTGTAATGCACTTGATCTGTGGCAGTTTCACCTTGGGATCTTTGCTTGGGATGCTGTCTTGAGTCATCCAGCTGCTCTCACAATGACACTCAGTGCCAGTCTTCTCAAAGCCTTGCTCAAGAGCCATCTTGGACATACGCTTCCACAAAGTCTGCATTTCACTGTACCACTTGCTGCAACTGGCTCCTTGCACCCTGGGTTCTACTGCCAATAGTCCAAGCATAATGTCCCCAGCAGAGAGGCATGCACGCCAAGCATGCTCAGTAGCAGCCAGTGGGCTCAGCTTGCTGTTGCATGCAGTGCTCATGGGCCAGGCTCGCATCTACTGGGACATGGAGCACTACAGCAAAGTACAAGCCATCTTGCAGCAGAGCACAGACTTCTGCAGTGAGCATGAAGCCTGGAAGCTTAACTCGGCACATACCTTCTTCATGCAAGGAGGTAAGCATGTGAACCTTTTCACATCTGCACATCTGCACTGCTCTCCTTGCCTGTTTGGAACCTTTGGCTGCTGCGCAGCATGACATTTGTAGGTCCACCCTCAATGAATCAGGATGTTTGCATAAAGAGTAGCACATGCCCTGCACTCCAAAAGCTAGATGATCATGTCACTGGCAGGTGTTGCAATGGCTCTTTTAGCCTGCTAGCTCGTTGCTGCATAATGTGTGTCTCTACTATTTTGTGGCTGCATGATGTGTCTATTAGTTCGTGGCTGCATGATGTGTCTACTAGTTTGTGGCTGCTTGATGTGTCTAATAGTTTGTGGCTGCATGATGTCGCCAAGGCACGGGATACCTGGTCCACATCCTAATGAACCTGTCAGTAGGTGTGCATCCTGCATACCAGACAAAATTGCAAAGGCGGTGCTGCAGATGGCAGGTTCAAAGAGGCCATCAGCTTCTATGAGCCGCTGGTGCAAGGGCACCTGGACAACCTGCTGGATGTGACAGCCATCGTCTTGGCAAATCTATGTGTCTGCTACATCATGACCAGCCAGAATGATCAGGCAGAAGCACTCATGCGCCAAGTGGAGCGCCAAGAAGAGCAACAGGCCGCAGCTGTAAGTACTGACACGCTGTGCTGTGCTGTGACATGCTGCATGATCTCATCATGCTGCATGTGGCTTGTAGCAAGCATGTATAGCTCTTGAGAGTTCACCTCACCTTTGGGAACGCTGATCAATCTCACCCCACATTTGAGCCCTGTGCGGTGCTGTGCCTCTCCTCAGTTGTTTGGCCTGTGTTTAGCTGCAAGTGACCACATGCTGAGATACAGAAACGCACACCTGTGTTTGGCCTGCACACAAAGAAGCAAAGCTGCTGGATGTCTGGAAAGATGTTGGTGATGCAGGACCCAACAAAACGCAGCTTTCACTTCTGCATTGTGAACCTTGTCATTGGGACCCTATACTGTGTGAAAGGGAATTATGAGTTTGGCATAGCCAGAATCATCAAATCCATGGAGCCTGAGAGCAAGAAGCTGGAAACTGACACCTGGTTCTATGCAAAGCGCTGCTTCCTGGCATTGTTTGAGGGTG
>JAABUP010002452.1_pt1 | contig 35864 bp, 45 predicted proteins | sample 5559201 | NCBI WGS metagenome assembly JAABUP01 (sample SAMN10711887, study PRJNA513373) | rock metagenome | isolation source: Antarctica rocks | place: Antarctica
CCCCCTCCACCTCCACCTCCACTTCCCCCGCATCAACCTTCCGCCTCACCCCTTCCCCCTCCGCCCTCTCCATCAACTTCCCATCAACATCCCTCATAACCCCCACCGTCCACGGCACCACGCCCACCGTCGCCACCGCCGCAAACGCATACCACTCGCCGCGCGGGTGGTTGATGCTCAGCGGCGCGTTGGACAGCGTGTAGGCGAGGTAGGTGTACGCGGCCGAGGCGAGGAGCGCGAGAGGGGGCGCGATGGCGGCGCCGCGCTTGTAGGCGAGACGCCATTGACGGGCGAGCAGGCGCGGTGGGGAGAGGAGGAGGGAGGGCACGGTGATGAGGGTTTGGGAGAGGATGCCGCCTGTGTGTGGTGGGGGTGCGTGGTTAGTGATGTGGTGTGACGTGGGGGGACTGGGGTTGGGAGAGGGAGAGGGGAGTACCAGAGAGGAGGGCGGATGTTGTGATGCCGATTGCTTGGGCGAGGAAGATTGGGGTGGGTTTGTCTGCCATGTTGATAGGTTGTTCGTGGATGACTTGCTGTGTTTGTAGGAGCCTTATTGGCTTCTAGTGCCGGTGGTAGTGTGATCGAGGTCGGAGGTACGGAAGATGCGAGGTTGAAAGCGGAGTCATTCATCACCCCGCCACGCTTCCGCTACCATCCGGACGGTAATGACAACATCGTGCACGCTCTGAGACATTGACAACATGCTCGTTTTCTTACGCTATGTACAGCGCCATGGTTCGCTATGATTACGTCATAGTGCATGATACATCCACAACGTGAGAGTATGTTTGATGACCCTAAGCCGGCTTCCACTCAAAATGATGCTTGCCTGTCACCGGCTCTCCCGCTGGTTCAGACTTCAAGTCAAACATATGCTTTCCGAAGTAATCTAACTCCGCCTCGTAGAATTGTGTAGGCAGTACCGTGTCCGCGGAGAATTTGAGATACTCCAAAGTCGCACTCAGACTGGGCATGACCGCGTTCACCTCCACACCTTTCATAACCACCCGTTTCAATGATGGAAATCCGTTCTTTAGCTCTTGAGCAACGCGTGCTTCGTAGAGAAGATTGCGGTTTTCTTCCTTGCCGCGCCCTTTCCAGACCTCCTCCAGCATGTCTGCGATGTAGTCCGCCTGGATGATGCAACCATTCCTCCAAATCTGAACCACGGTGCTGAAGTCGATGCTCCATTTGTTTTCTCGGTCGACCGCGTCGATGATGTTCATGCCTTGAACAAATGAAGCCAAACAAGCTACGTACGTAGCCATGCGCAGATCCTCGAGGAAGGCCTGTGTCTCATTATCCGTCTGGTTTATCTTCTCTGTAAGAAACTGGCTACCAAAGATATTCTCGGCATGTAGTCGTTGCGCCCTATCCGCTGACGCGATGCGAATAAAGTGTGCTGCAGTTAGCGTAGGTGCAGGAATGTGTAATCGAATGGCTTCCATGTTTGACCAGATGCCTGTTCCCTCGGATCCGTCGACATCCTGGACGACTTTGTCTTGAACCGTACCCAAGACATGATTCCCAGTCGAATCTTTCTGTTCGCAAACTTGCGCTCCAATGTCGATCAGGAATGTACCTCTCTAATCACGTCGTCAGAGATCCAATTTATGCATCGCCATAACGAGCTCAACCTACGAGTTCGCCCTCCGAGTTCCATTTCGCGAGTACATCCCCTATCTCATCGTACGTCATTCCAAGACACAGGTTCATTATTTGCCAGGCCTCGGCGATCGCGCTCATCATCCCATGTTCGATACCGTTGTGTATCATCTTGACGTAGTGACCAGCTCCACCAAACCCAACCTTCCCTACGCATGGTCTTCCCTTTCCATCTTTTGCTGCGACCTTCTGCAGTAGAGGCATGACCATGTCAAGAGCCTTCCCTTCTCCGCCAGGACACATGGAAGGACCTCGCCTTGCAGCTTGATACCCACCAGAAACGCCCATCCCAATGTAGTATACCCCTTGAGCTATCATCTCCCCTTGCCTCCGCTGCGTATTGTTCCAATCTTCATTGGCTGCATCGACGATGATGTCACCTCTTTCCAGATATGGATGTAGCCCTTGAATGACTGTATCGCCAGCGGTGCCATGAGGCAGTGAGAGAAAGAAGACCTTCGGTGACTCTAAGCTCTTGCAAAGATCCTCGTAAGACTCGTGCTTCTCCAATTTGTCTTGGAGACCTTCCTTCTTGGCAGTTTCAAGGATGGAATTGACATTGTCTTCAGAGGGGTCGTTGAGGCAGACAGTCATGCCGTGCTCAGCGAAGAGTAATGCCATACCGCCGCCCATGCTGCCGCAGCCGATCATGGCAAGCTATCATTGTCATTGAGCCGTCAATCACAAATTTGACATTTGACTTTAAAGCACATCGGTGGGTGTAAGTTACCTTCTTGATGTTAGGTTGTCCCGCCATAGCGATCGTTGAGTTTCTGCTCGTGCAGCAGTAAGAGGTTCGAGATTATGGCGGTTGATGGAGGTATTTTCTCCTAATCCACCCCAGTCTACTTGCCACATTATTAGACTTCCACATTACGGCGGGTACGCCCATGGTCATTTGTGAATGGCTATTGCTCCAGGCTAGGTTGCGTCAAAATACAGAAGTGACGTCGGCTCGGATCTACAGGCAGATTATCCGGCTGCAAGCGCCATGCTTTGCCAATATTGGATGAAGGCTTCCGGGATCCATCATCATCTGGAGAGGCTCCGCCGCATAGACATCCTGACCAATACCAATCATTTCTCAGCCGGATTATCCTAGCTGTTCCGCTGGGAATGCGAGGACACTTTGAGAGTTACATACTCGTACATGTACTCTACGCCGCAAATGCTGACCTAAAGATAGTCGGTCTTACCCGAGAACGACGCGAAGCACGTTCCTAGGGTCCCTATCTAGCTCATAGCGCATCTCCACGTCAAGCTTCATGAGAGAGTTCTGAAGCGGGTGTGCTTTGGTGTTCGTCATCTAGCGATCTTTCATCATCGGGCTGAGCCCAATCATCGGAGGACTCGGGTGCCCTTTGGATAGGTCTGTCTAAACCGTCCTCTTGGTCATCTTCCTCGGGCCGTGGCTCAACCTTGCTCAGGCGTCTATCATCCGCTTTCTCCGCAGAAAACACGACCGACTTCCTCGATCCCGGCCTGCTCACTTCTTGCAACACATCTCCATTCCAGGGCTTGCACTCCTTTACCACTTCTCCACACCTCAGACATATCCACCCTTCTCCTTCCTCGGCCTCCAATCTTTGGGCCAGACAAACAAAACAGTATATGCAACCACAAGGTATAGTCTCGTAGGGGTTTGTGACGTCTGTCTGCGCCGAGCCTATGACGCCGCCAGATGCGCCGGAAACAGCCAAGATCTCGGTCTCCGACGTGGAAGTGGGATTCTGATCTTGATAACATATAGCGCACGTTCGCTCAGGCAGGAATGCTAATTCTCCGCCACTCTTCATGCCCTCTTCATCCCCACTTTCGTTACGTCTAAGTATAGACTTCGTCTTCCGCCACGTCCGTGCTAGCCAACGCCGCCATCGACTGATGCCGACTAGGGGGAGGAGGAAAAGTAGGAACTCAGTGAAGGCGTGCCATACTAGCTGGCGGTTGAGATATTCAAAAGATACCTCACGACTCACTTGACTCGAGGGAGGCGCAAGTCGTAGACGAAGAATGCGATCAATGAGCGTTCGGTACCGGCCATTAATAAGGAAGATAAGGAAAGAAGCAAAGGCAGCAACGGAGTGAGTTGTCGATGCAAGAGAGCTTAAGCGGGAGAGCAGGCGCACTCTAGCTGTAGGCTACGCCAGTCAGCAGTTTATAAGAACCAGCAGGCCTTCAAGATGACCTTATTTTAGCTTCGTACCTCGTCATAGCCTCCTTCCTGATCTACGAGCCAGTCCTCCCACTTGTTCCAGACGTACCGACCCCCAACCGTGAACACACCATACAGCGATTTTTGCCAACGCGTTGGTTGTGCATGTGCTGAATTTCTGTTTCTTGCATCGGTATATTTCAGGTTTTGCAAAGCGGCACCGTAGGTAGCATTGTGGTCCCAAATCGTAAGCTTGAAGAGCACTGCGCGGAGACCGAGGAGGATCTCTGAAGACCACTCGTCTCGTAAATGCGACTGATAAAGTATCAGTACAGACGTATCTGATCATTGAGCAAAGCTTGCCAACATACGCCGAAGTATTTCAGCGCCTCTCCAACCTGACCCTTGAGAAGATCCTGCAGCTCTTCGTCCAGCAGCTCAGCGTCGACCTGTCCAACTCTAAATGCCGGCCGCGTGCCTTCCCTTCCTTTGATGCCGTCCCAACTTTGCAGTCCCACCCTTCCGATCCTGCTCAAAGGAAACGGTAATCGATCGAAGGCAGTTGAGGCGTGAGAGTTTTGTTGCTGTGCGAGCCGCGCCTGAGCTTCAGCTTCTCTGAGTCGACGGCGCGCTGCGAGACGCTGCTGCGCCAAAGAGAAGTCGGCAGATGTCATCGTGATACCATGCTGGGTATGGTATTTCGGCTTCCTCAATCAAGCGTAAGTTACAGGAGATCCAATTCTTCGCGAATAATGGCCTGGAGACAGAGAGCCCTGCCGAGGTGCTGCGTGCTTAGCTGCGGGAGCTAGCCAAGTTATGCGCTTGACCCCCGGAACTTTATGACGATTGACTAGCGTTGATAAAGTGAATCTACAATAAGTGAGCAGGTACCTCAGTATTACTTGCCAAATAGAACTCAATGTGTTTTCGTAAGATGGAAACGGCAACGGACACTGCACAAGATTGAACATGGTTTTTGAACTGTGATTGCTCCAGTCATGCCGCATTCGACATCAGGACAGGCTATGAATGGAGCTGTCGAGCTTCCTCCAGAAGCAAATCCGCTGACTGCACAGACACTGTACCATATTCTGTCAGCTGCATCGTCTTCAGATCAGCAGCAGATACGCACCAGTAGTCTACAGTTGCAGAACTGGGAAAAGCAGTCAGGATACTATAGCTCCCTTCAGGTAGATTTCAAACACCTAAGTCTCCAAAGTCCTGGTATTTGGGGCAGTACTGACTAACGGATCCACCGCAGAGCATCTTCATCGACAAATCGTTGCCTTGGGGGCTACGGTATTTGTCGGTCATACAGTTAAAGATTGGCATTGATAAATATTGGAGGAAGACAGCCTCAAAGTAGGTTCATAATTTACTAAGTCAAGCTCTTTTACAGAACTGAACGGCATGCAGCGCGATTAGCAAGGACGAGAAGGCCTTAATAAGATCTCGAACTCTTCCATGCGGTGTCAATGAGGCCGATCGTCGACTAGCTCTGCAGAATGCTTTAGTGATAGCGAAAATTGCCAGGTTCGAATATCCTCATGATTGGTAAGGTAGTGCTTTACTTCTTGAAACCTGTGTTGGTTTTAACCCCACTGCACCCGCAACCTGATTCATATTGATCTTGTACTGACCTCTCTAAAGGCCTGATATTATTAACTCGATAGTTGACCTGTTACGCTCGTCGGCACAGCCTCAAGCGAACCGTATACCCCTTCCACGGACCCTACTAATCCTTCTGCATATAGTAAAGGAGTTATCAACCGGAAGGCTACAGCGGACTCGTGCAAATCTTCAATCTGCAAGCCCTGAAATCTTTCAGGTGCTTGGACGGATATACATAGAGATAATACAAAGATGGAGGAGTTTCCTCGAAAGCAGCGGTGACGATGAGGGAGGTGCATTGGACGATATCGAACACAGCCTGTTGGCGTTGAAGGTCTTACGGCGATTGCTCATCGCTGGCTACGAATTCCCGAATCGACACAAGGAGATTCAGGAGTTTTGGACCATAACCAGCGGTCAATTCGGCGACTTCTTGAGCATAGCAATGCAGGATCCTCCAAGCATCTCATCACAAGTGCAAAAATTGGTCGGAAAGCATCTCCTGCAGCTCTCGAAGCTACATTTGGAAATGGCAAGGACTCATCCAGCAGCCTTCGCCTTATTGCCTGATTCAGTGGCTCTGGGACGCGCGTACTGGTCTCTAATCTTCAATCTTGGGGAGGCATTTGGATCGAAGTCTACCGTGCCATCAGCGATCATCGATACCAATGGCGAAGGAATCGATGAAGGGAAACCTCTGATCGAAGAATTGAGTCTGAAAGGTCTCCTGGTGCTTCGTGCTTGCGTGAAGATGATCTTCAATCCAGTGCACACGTTCAAGTATCAGCATGTTGAGGACAAAGACGAGCGGAAGCGGTCCTGCCAGCTACTGAAGGCTCAGTTGGTAACGGAAGAGCTAGCTTGTGAGATCATGGAGACTGTGGTGACACGTTACTTTGCCTTGCGACCGGCTGAATTACGAGAGTGGGAAGAGGAGCCGGAGGAGTGGGAGCGAATAGAAGAAGGCGATGGCGATGTGTGGGAGTTTTCCATTAGGTCGTGTTCTGAGAAACTCTTCTTAGATCTTCTCATCAACTTCAAACATCTCCTTGTACAGCGCCTGCTTCATGTATTCTACTCTGTGTCCTGTGAGTGAGCTCGTATCACTGGTCCGAGGAATGCTAATCCTGTGTAGCACCGCAGAACACTGATATACTTCTCAAGGACTCTATTTACGCTGCAATCGGCCTCGCTGCACCAGTACTTGAAGAACAGCTAGACTTTGACAGTTTCCTCAATCAGACGCTTGTCCAAGAAGTTCAGATTAACCAGCCAGGCTATAACATTTTGCGTCGCCGTATCGCAATCGTTCTCGGCCAATGGCTCCCTGTCAAAAATGGCCTCAACCGGCCATTAGTGTACCAAATTTTCCGACACCTGCTCGCTCGAAATGACCAGCTCAACGACCAGGTCGTACGAATAACGGCAGGCAGACAATTCAAGAATGTCGTCGATCCGTTCGAGTTTGCTGCTGAGCAGTTCATGCCCTACGCTCCAGAGATCCTTGGTAGACTTATGGCATTGATCGAGGAGATCGAGCTCACGGAGACAAAGCTTGCGCTCATTAATACAGTAAGCGTAATTGTCGTCAGATTGGAGCATCATGTGAGCATTACCGTCAAGGGTCGAAGTCTGTGTTACCTTCCAGCTAACCAGACCCTAGATCTCGCCATACGCCGACCAAATCATCTCTTTGCTACCACCTCTCTGGGCTCAGGCGGGTGAGGAGTACTTGATGAAGCAGTCGATTCTGACCATTCTGGCGGCTTTGATTACATCCATGAAGTACGAATCAAGGCGATTCCATCCCGTGATACTTCCACTCATTCAAAGCTCTGTCGAACCTGGGTCGGTCAGTAGTCGAAACCTTTGACTGGCACACTCAATCATGCATTGACACTGGGTTTTAGGAGACTCAAGTCTACCTTCTAGAAGATGCGCTTGAGCTATGGGCGGCGATCCTTGTTCAGACTCCAGAACCTCCCTCCACTGATCTGCTCTCTCTTGCACCATTACTGTTTCCTATCTTCGAACTCGGCACCGAAAACCTTCGAAAAGTATTAGATATCACCGAATCATATCTTCTCTTGGCACCAAGGCAGATGCTCGAGGATTCAATGCGGAACAGGATGTTGGCTGCTTTTGCCTCACTAGTAGGCACGTTGAAACAAGATTCCAACGGAATAGTCACGCATCTAGTCGAAATCTTCATTCGAGCCGCGGAAAGCATTGGCGGTGAAGTGGCTGTTGGTGTCTTGAGCTTTGGGCTTGTCGAGACGAACTTCATGGGTAAGCTGCTCGAAGGCCTTCGAGAAAGCTGGGAAGCCCATCAGACGACGGAACCGGGCAACAAGTACACCAATGTAGAGGGTGTGGTTGAGACTGACTATTTGAGTGTCCTTGCTCGAATCGCTCTCGGGAGTCCAAGCGTCTTTGTCACGACAATGCAGGCTGTTGCTACATCACGAGGGGAAGACTTTCTGTCATTACTTAGATGGATATTCACCGAGTGGTTCAGCCACTTTGGGAACATGGGTGAGCCGCAGAAGAAGAAGCTGATGTGTCTTGCATTGACGAAGCTGCTGGACACCGGGCAAGGATGGATCTTCGAGAGATTACAAGACCTGATGACTGTCTGGACGGACGTCATAACGGAGTTACAAGAGGGAGCTGAGGACGTTGGCGGAGAGTAAGCATTACCGCCTGGCTCCCAGATGAGCCAAGCTGATGTTCATAAAGCCTCCTCATCTACTGGGACCCAGACAGCTTGAAGCCGGAAGCACCAGAAGCACCCGAAGACGAGCGGCGAAGAAATGTAAGTGTACAAATCGAGGGTCAATTTCTATTGGCATTGCACGGCTAATGTGAGCCACAGGTTACCTTCTCCGATCCGGTGCATCGAGTCCACGTTAAAGAGTTCGTCAAGGAACATCTTCAACACGCCATCCTCCAATGCGGAGGGCAGGAAACATTTCAGCGAGATTATCTCATCAATGTCGACGAAGATGTGATCAAGTCTTTTGGCGAGCTTGGCGTAATGTAAGTATGTTTGTATCATCATCGTCGGCAGAGACCACGGCGGCTGGGTTTTATTGTTGAGTTCCGCGGAATATCATTCAGGACCGCCTAGACGTCATGGCCTCGTTTACAGTTGCAGACGAGTTTATGTCCCAAAGTATACCCCAGAAAGCAAACATTGTATCACTCACATCACTCGTCTGCTGATTTCATGGGATGAAATACCTAGGCAATGGCCAAGGCTTGAGGATCATAACGGCATGGGCTTTTCGCATTCAACAACTCTGTAAGCCGGCGCGTGCAGCCGCGTGAAATGCTCACGAATGCCATATAGGTCCACAACTCATAAGCGACGACGGTTTGGATTGGCTAAGATAGAGCTTCGATCTCAGCCTACAGTAAAGTGTATGTCGTCAGAGGCCCCGTGCTTCGAGTGTCAGCTTACAGTCATCTTCCGTCCCATTATCCTCTTTATGCCTTCGAATCCACCTCCGCGCCTTCACCTCATCTTCGGCACCCTTCCGTGCCTGCCTTCGAACCGATTCATCTCTGCCTCGGACCCATCAACTTCCTCGTTTTCTTCATCGTCACATCCTTCCTCATCTTCATCCTCTTTCCCATCTTGCGCCTCTTCCCATCTCCCTTACCCGTGCTCACCCTCCCTCTCACCTTGTTTGACGCCAGCTGCAACTCTAGCCTCCTCCTCTGCCTTCTCAACGGTCTTTCTTTCCCGGTACTGAGCGTCAAGTTTCTCTTCTCGCCAAGCCATTCCCGCCCAGAAGCGCTTAAACTCATCATCTTCGCTCCGGGCAGCAGCCGCATCATCCTCCTCACCATCTTCCTTGAACCAGGCTGCAGCTCTAGACTTCATCATTTCCTTCATTGCCTGCACAGCGCTTTCACTGTCGTGGTAGCGAACTTCACTCTCGGCTTGTTGACGTAGTGTTTCAAGCTCTTGACGTCGCAGTTCAGCTATGAGTAACGTGAATTCGTTCTTTGCTTCGCTTTTCTTCGCCGCTTTACGTGCAGCTTCATGCTTCTGCTGCTCGTCTACCGACAGTTCGTGAAGGTGCTCAGTGTTGGTGGGCGACATGTTTGTTTGATCTGGACTTGTATGGTGGATTTGATCTGTTGAGGACAGGATGTGTCCGGGTGGCTTTTCAGACGGGTGGTGCAGGATGGAAGGAAAGTTGAGATGAATACTGGCACATATCTGATTGCGAAGGTGAGCCTGAGCTTGCTTGCAACGACGGCAGGACAGGGCGAAAACCCTGGGGGAAGTGAGGTTGTGAAGATTTGCGAATGTGTTGACGAGTTGAGGCTTCCGGGTCGTGCTTTGGAATCGCATGACCTGTCAAGATGTAGATAGGGCCTGCGTCGGGTGAGGTCAATGACCTTGGACGGGTTGTGGGGATGCCCGATGTTGACAAGGTCCATCGAGGCTTTCATTGTTGTGTTAAGCTTTCTGGATCTTAAGGCATTCACAGTCAATGCTTTGACATGGACATGCCAGGGGATTTCGGGCTTTAGGTTTCTATGGCTCAGAAGTGGATGAGAAAGTTGCTAGACCACAGACGCTGAGCACATGTGCACGTTGAGCCACTTCCGTAGAATGATTTAATTATCATTGTTCAACTCGTACATAAGACAATTAGACCTAAGCATATCGCCGTAGTTCCAATAAGCCGTATGTCCTAAATGCTCCTTTACCTCCATAGCGTCCTGCGCCCCCGGAGAGCAACCCTCCTGGTCCATTTCAAGATGTCCTTTTGGCTCCCCTAGACCTCCAACCTCGAAGCAGGGCTCGAAAATCGTTCCCGTTTCTCCGCCGCGAAGAGCGAGAGCTGTCCGAATGTCCTGGTGGCGGTACATTCTCGAAACGCTCTTGGCAGTCGTCGCAGAGACTGTCGAGCTCAAGGTGATCCGGTTCAGGGGCAGATGAGGGCCTAGTTTCGGCAATGACAATGCGGTTTGTTCGATGACCGCAGGCTAGGTAGAGGACCTTGCAGTTTTTGTACGTCATTGTTGGGATGGAGGTGGCTTCTTTGGGGTTTGGAAGGTGCGCTGTGAAGTGATGAGGCTGGATGAGAATGTAGACAGGATCGCAGATCTGGTCACATATAGAGAGAGAAGCAGGCCACTTGACCAAAAAAAAGTCATGATGTATAGAGCAGACTTCAAGGTGAATACAGCCATTGAATGCATTGACCTGTATAGATGGAGCAGTGAGTGAAGAGAAACACTCCTCCCAGGGGTATCAGAACGAGGTAGTGAATTGACTCCGCTGTTCTGATGTATCGTCCAATTCTCTGACAGCTGGCCCAGACGTAAAATCGGACATAAAGTACATAAGCACGCATAATAATCTAGCTATGTTACGGAGTACACACGGTAAAGGAAGCATATATGGAAGATGGAGCCGTCAGCCTGGAGCCGTCAGCCTGGAGCCGCTTTGCGAGTCGTACTGCTGAGTGATGTATACGAATGACTGCTCAACATTATCATGCCTTGATGAGCCTTCTTTTTGTAAAGGTGAAGATCAATGAGCTTCAATGTCGCACCGTTAGCTGTTTCCTGTAAGGCTGATGACATCTGGCCAATGGCACATCGCTGCGCGTACTAGGATTCGCGTTTCGGTAACAGGACCGGGAAATGAGTTTCTCCCGCGCCGTTTCCCCTAAGCTAATCACCTCGGCTTGGAAGATAAACAACAACACCAACCTATGACGGTGGTTTAATCTCCTGACGCATGACATCCGAACATCCAATGGGATACCAATCTTCATCCAACCTAGCCGTGGGAATGCGTTCGTAATCAAAACCAAGTGAAGTCCTTTCCCCCACTGACACTGGTCGTCAATGGATGTACTGCCTTATCGAGGTTGGTCTGGAGTAAGATAGGCATGGAGCCGACAGTGACAACAGCATTCTTCACAATATGGAAAATGCCAATCCGTCGTCAGAGGGATCACATAATGCGCGCACGGCCGATGTTGCGCAGCGTCAACAACGGCAGCGGTCGAGTTCATCATATACGGCCTTGTCGGTAGCGTCGCCAGCGAGTAGAACGCTTTCTTCCCAGCGGCATTACGAAGGTCTAAGCCGGCAGAATAGGCGTCTCAAGTTGCGCAACATAGGATTCAGAGGGGTCATCCTGCCTGCGAGAAAAATTAGTCCCATCCTCAACGCCTGCTCGCCCAGATCTGAGCAAGTACATTGCGCGGAAAACGACAACGACAGGCCTCGCGAGTCGCAAAGACGGACCCTATACGGCGAGGACTTACCACCGAGCCCAGTCAATATCCTCCAAGAGATCAGCAACTCGACCAGGGGAGGAAAAGATTCACCCAGGCCCAGCCTCGTTGAGATCTTGGAAGACTCGACGGCTGTTGAAGGCTCAACTGGAGGCTTTTTAACATCTTGGTATCAAGAAGCAAGCAACAACTCCTCACCTTTACCAAAAGATAGCCCAGACATAGGCGGCATCATGAAGCTGAGAGAAGGGTCGCTGAATTCGAAGACACCACCACCGCTCAGCTCACCATTAGCGAAGCAAGTAAAAGGCCGACACAAGCGCAGCCTTAATCTTAGGTCAACAAGCTTCGAGGCGGCGAAATATATTGAGCATCTGGAATCCCAGCTTGCTTCTATACAAACACAGCTGGAGTCATTGACATCACCCACGTCGACAAAGTCACAATCAGCGAAACTACGAGCGCTAAGTGCGGAATCAAGGGCTTTGCGACAAGAAGTGACGGAATGGGAACAGAAGTTTGATGATAAGGTCAGTGAAGAAGTTGACCGGCGAGTGGAAATGGAATCAAAATTGAAGGCAAAAATCACTACCCTAGAGCGAGAGATAGAGAGTAGAGACAGTAGGGTGAGAGAGCTAGAGTGGGAAGTTGAGAGTAATCTGCAGAGAGTCAAGGATACTGAAGCCGTGGAAATGACCAACTACAATCTGGAGAGGAGAGTCGATGTCTTGACTGAGTTATTGGCGCAATCACCGACAAAGCTCGAGATGCACTCTGCTGCATCATCACCAAGCAGAAGCGTGGCTCAGAAGAGAACGCCTAGGCCCAGGTCGATGATGCCGAGATTGCCGTCATCGCCCGGTGGTATTCGTCTCTCATTGGGTGCTATGCCAGAACTGACGGCCTGGGAGATGAACGGTCCCAGGTCGGATTCCGTAGAATCTGACTCATCGCAAGATATTGCACCAGACTACATCATAAAGTCTCAACAGGGTCCGTTGAAGCGACAGCGTCTCTCTAAAGAATTTGGGTCTGCGGACTCTGGACTGGGGACATCATGCTCTCTGCGATCGGTTCCATGCTCGCTATCGCGTTCTACCTCAGTCATTTCAGACGCACCAATAAGCCCTACAGCATGGGGATTGCCACTTCCAGCAAACTCCGACTCTAAAACAGAACTTCCCAGTCGACAACGCAGAATGAGACGGTTCCCATCCGGATCCTGTTCACTCAAGCCACTCATACTTCCCACAGCGACTGGCTCAATATCCCTTCCTGCGTCAGCACCGGCACTCGGATCTCATATTTCGGCCTCTCGTGATGTCTCTGGAACGTCGATTGATCCGACGATTTCGTTCCTTTCCGGGCCAGATTACAGCTCAACTTTCGATACGCCCACACAGCCATCTCGTGGGCGATCGGCGACCTGGACACAAGAAGAGACCATGAAGGGGCTGGAGGGGCAGGCAACTGCCCAAGAGGTCCCTTTGGTGCTGGAAGAGCGCCTGAGAGCAACATTACCGAGTCAGCAACCCTTCCTGGATCCGGAGGAAACAAGCGATGAATCTCGCATTGACGGCCCTACCGAACAATTCTTAGCAGGCAGAAATCTTTTTGCAGAGCTCAAAAGAGCTGGAGACTCGAACAATAGTCATACCGGGACAGAAACGACGAGCATAAATCCAGCATCGCCATCAAATTTCCTTCGGAGACGGCAGCGGTTACTAGCGGACCAGGACATTACCCCAAGGCCAATTGCGAAACACCTCTTGGTCAAATCACAACCCGCTAAATCCATGGCGCTAACAACGATCTCGTCGATAAATGCCCATGGGCTCTTCTCAAACATTAATGTTGTGTTGTCTGAAGTTCGGAGAGACCCTCTGCAACTTGCGCGGCGGATCGTTCGCAATGCATGGAGTTCTCAGTCGACACGCTTCGGCGGGATTGGATGGTGGCTACTAGGTCTGCTGTTCGGTCCCAGTACAAGGAAAGAATGGCCAGCTGACCGGAAGATAGCCAAAGAGGAACCGCCAAAGGGTTTCAACTGGCATCACTATTCAGCCGACGCAAGTAAAGCCAGGAGATTTGCGCAGTATCACGGACAAGCCTTACCTCCTGATCGCACTGAGAGTGCTTCGGTCCGAAACGTAGAGCCAGCCAGGGCGACTTCATCTCGGGAAAGTTCGGAGACCCTGAAGAAGATTGCAACAATGTTCTATGCGAGACCAGATCCGATACGCTGCAAAGATTGCGTTGAGCCCCAGTCGGGTCGGACGCTAAAGCTGTGGTGCAAATTCTCCCTAGCGCTTGTACTTGCAGTAGCTGTTGCTGTCAAGGACGGACCTGGGACCTTGCTTGAGGAATGTCCTCAGCGCCATTATGAAGGCCCTGAAGTGGACAGAGCAGAACGTGTTGAGTTACCAGCCCATGCTGGCGAAAGCTCAGCGGACCTTGTATATCCTACAAGCACTCGTCACGATAATCATGAGGCGGCCGAACAACGACTATCAAGGACAGATTCTGGACCTCCGAAGAAGAGATATGGAATGGATCCAAGCCATGGGTTTTGGGGATGGGAGGTGACTTGGGCTGAAAGTCTAGGGCCGCATGATTTTGTGAACGACTAGGATTACGGACTTGGACGACTGCTTTTGCTTCGATTCTTGTTTTTATTTGGCAGCTTAGACGGGCGACCCAGGCGCCCATCGGAAAAGAAGGTGGCTGCTATGCTTTTCTGGAGTTTTGGGCGGAAGCCATCACCTAGCTATGCTTATCACTGGGCCGAGCCGTTCATTTCGTGTGTAAAATAACATACGTTGAAACTCTCCCTCAAGTTCTACGCTATGACAAACTCATCAACTCAAGCCAAGAGCGCCTACCCTATGCTATTGTATACTTCTAGGTTGTAAATGATTGCCGATCCCGAGTATCTGGTCGACCTCATCAACTCAGCAAAACAACACCATGTAGACTATCATTTCGTCGTTCTAGCTTTGTAAGACCTTCTGAAGTGAGCCGGCTGTCTAGTTGAGAACTGATCTTGCCGCGGTATTGAGAAGAGGTCATTCAACAGGCAACATTGGAGATGATTCCAACCTCAGTCCTGAAATTGTTTACAACAAAGGTTAGAGACATATACAAGCGGTACTGAGTGCAGAAATAGTTGGACTCGTTGATTACATTCAGGCAAATGACCCGTTTGGAGTTCACTGTTATAGACCTCGATAAGAGGGTGTTGTGAGGTTCTCCATACATGTCGATGATGGTGCTCATTCGTCTCATATTGCTACATTATGCAGCCTGTTCAAGACATCGCAACCTTAGTATCTTGTTGTCCACTGATACTCAACCCCAGAGCCCAAGTCTAGACTCACTGTACCCTCCGTCCGGCACTTTTACCGAGCTTGCTCCAGCTCATGCCCCCCGGCCTTCTCCTTCTCCCTCATCTGCCACCACCGGCCAAAACCTTTCCTCCAGCCAGACCACCTGCCGCCACACCTCCACGCACCTCTTCTTCTCCTCGCTGTCTCCCATCACCTTGTCCGCTTCCGCTACCTCGTCGACTAATGCCCCAATCTGGTTTACGAAGCCGAGGAACGACTCGTTCGTCCAGTTCGGGATCAGTTCTGTTCGGAGCGCACCGCCGTCCAGGTCATTCGTGTATAGGTCCTCATGGCTCTTGCGTGATTTTGCGGGTCGGTGATGAGTTTTTGCATCCAGCGCGTAGAGCCATGAGCTGTAGTAGCATGTTTCCGTCGCCCACAACACCACCAGCCCTTCCAGCAGCGACGGGCCCGGACTAGCCGCATTCATAAAAAGGTCGAGATAGCTCCGCGTGATAGGATTCGCAAAGAACGTCGTTTGCCCTTCCCAGGGCGTAAGCAGGTCAATACCATATTTCTGCGCCGTCTCTTCAAAAAACAGCAGTTCGCGACGGATGTTGGTCAAGGCGCCGAGGAGGAAATCTGTAATGCGCCATGGCAGGCTGGCTTGGCCTAGAGTGTCGGGAAGCCGGATCTTGGCGAGTAAGAGGCCGATGAAGCGGATGTAGCCTTGGGCGTAGAGTCGGTCTTGGGAGAGCCATTGCGAGAGGGTGGTTTTGGGGAGGGTACCGGTGCCGGCGGCGCGGAGAAATGCTGTCTGTGTCGCGGATTGAAAAGCTTGTGAGTCTAGGCTGGTTAGATGCTGTGTTAGCTTTGGTGCGTGGTGGGTCTGTGGTGTGTGATTTTGAGACATGTGTGTGCTTGAGAACTCATCAGCCACCCAGGTCTTGAGAGTCGTGAATGATTGCTGTAGATCAGTGTGCTTCTTCCCAGACCCACCATCTAAGCTTTCAGTATGAAAACATACCGTGTGGAGGTTCAGAAGAACAAAACTCTACTTCGCGCCCACTCGACGTCATGTCATCCTTCGACTACTCGAGCCCTTCGAGGAGCTCTGCCTCAAGGGTTGTACTATACAAAAGGCCTACAAACTGCTGCAGACTTGCGCGGCGATATCTGAAAAAGTCTTGCCGCTCTTTTACCAAAAGGCGGACCTTGTGCCCAACCTCGCTTTCATCAAGACGGGCCTCTTCAAACCTCTCTGGGCCGTGATTATCCTCTGGATGTCTCGAAGAAAGAGAACTATGGTTCCAGGTCGTAAATGATTGCCGACGTCAAGAGATGACACCAATATGTATGAAGAACTCCACAACATCATGTTATCAAGGTCTATGAATGGAATCCAATAGATCATATGCTTATTAATCATCAGTGATAAGTCTAACTATTCTCTGCATTCAATATAGCTTGTGTACACGGTGTTAGTGTGCTCTGTGTCTATGGAGTTCATCAGATTAGTTGAGAACGGCAATCATTTAGACAGATGATCACATCAACAATATATAGAAGAATCTCATATCATTATTGAGATCTACAACAGCGAATACAACAGATGTGCTCTATATGTATGGAGTCCGCCAGATACTTGGGATCGGCAATCATTTACGACCTTAGATGATACTCGTTTCTGCGAGACGGGATTTCCACCCAGGGTACGAAGATTGGAGGCGCAAGCAACATTGCTTCCTTCAAGTGTTTATAGAGTGGCCAGAACTGGGACTACATGTACGAAGGCTATGAGCAAAATTCTCCGCCACCCCACGACTTCCTTGCTACTTGGAGCAAAAGGGCTGAGAAGGGCTCAAATTGCTATAAATGATGAAAACATATATAGCAGATGCATCAGTGTCTAAGACAACCTCTGAACTTTCTAACTCTGCCGAAGAATCTCAGTTTTTGGCGTTGTTGTTACTCTTGTAATAGCTAGCATAAAGTGTGGGGTGGCGGAGAATTCTGCTCATAGCCTTCGTACGGAGTTTTCATCGACGCTGTACTTCCCATCAAAGTGTCCGGAGGAAGAGTACAAGAACAGAAGAGTTGGAGTATCCAGACGCACATATTTGGGGCGGTTCAAGCTCCGCGAGATTTTGCTTCACTCCACAAGATTCATATGCCTCATGCGCACCAAATTCGCAAACATCTCTTTCCAACAGCATCGAACGTGCGGCTATGACGAACAATGGCTCGCAGCCCGGCGACTTCAACCTTACAGTCTATCAAGCCTTCCAAAGATTTCGACGCTCCACAACATTCGAGACGAAGGCCGGTATCCAAATGGCAGTCGAATGCTTTTCGAAGCTTGAGGAGTCCTCTATGTCAAAATCTGGAAAGATGGGCTCATCTTTCCAGGCCCAATCAGAGACATTCTTCGACCCCGGGAAGTGCGTTGCAGCTCGTGACACTCTTTTCTCTTGCAAAAAGTCGGTCAAGAAAGCATCTGTGGCAGCTATGGGGGATGGGCACTGAAACCGACGAACAAGTATACAGATAATTGGCTTCATTCGCCGTCCTTCAATATCGGCCGTGGGAAGCTTCGTCTTCTTCTTCCCACCGACTAATATGAGAAAGGACTAGCCATGGGTAACAGAGGGGAAGCTTCTTAATCACTCCTGAATGCCGGAAGCACATCCCACACATTGCCCTTCTACACGTCAGGTAGCGGTCACTCTTTTGTGGTCTAATAGCACTCTTCAGTTCACGACGCCAGTTCGAGACAGTAAGGCACTTGAAATTTGTGGCTCAATCTGGAAACTTCTTCTCGCTACATGGTAAAATTCGGAATGCTACAATCCCATTCCTCTAAAGGGATTGTAAGCTCTCCCTGCTTCCAACGTTGTATTCGATTCATTCACAGGAACTAAACCGTCAACCAATATCGTCAATACTTGAGCGGACACGGCTTTGCTGAAGTGTAGCTCTTGCCATCCGCGGACCTAAGTCAGGTATTGGGCCACTTTTCGTTCAACGCTGAGAACATCCTTGCCGAGAGACCGACCATTGAGATAATGATACACCGTATATCAACCGGTTTTCAGCAAGGGCACAGGCGTGAGTGACGTGTGAGGTGCATTGCTTGAGAGTCGACATGTCACTTCTGTAGCCGATTTGTAACAATTTCACCGTCCTCTGAACAGAATCTCACTTCTCCGCAGAGTCGCCGCTCTACCGCTTGACTGGATTGTTGGACACTTACTGCAACGCGTTGGTTTTGCTCCCGGCACTCAGACGTGTATTCGTTTTGCATTGGGTACAGCTTTTTCTACCTTCACAGCCAAGTCTGCTAGTTATGGCCAAGTCGCACACTCGTCTTTCTTTCTTCGACTTACCAAAGAACGTTAGAACGGACATCTTATTCTTGTCCGACCTAGTCCGGCCATGCTACGTCGATCTTGCTCGAGGACGACTACGCGACATAAAAGCGAACCGAACTCTGTGTGTCCAATGCCACGAGTATGAAAGGATTAAAGGGGTTGATCGCAGACAGCAGCTTCCTTGCGTATGTCCACCGATCCCCGTCAATCTGTTCTGTATTTCCAGCGCAATCTATCAGGAAGTCGTCACGGTTTTTTTCCAATTCAACAAGCTCCTTATCAACGGTCGTGCTCACCACAGTCTGGAGAACTTGCAACGATTGGAACGAAAAGCTCTTCCTTCGCTGAGATACCTGCACATCTCTCTTGACGATCATGCTCCGGCCGAACTGGCAGATGCTGGCGCGTTGGGCGCTAAAGCAGCCGGGCAGTGGAGCGCCGTCTGTGACTATATTGCCAGTAACCTCACTCCAAGGCAAAGTTGCTTCCATGTCTACTGCCAAATGACTGAGGCTCTAGCTGCAAAACGGATCACAGGATCATTGGGGAAGCTTCCGGTGATGAAGAAGTGTGGGCTGCGTCTTGGACAGGCCAAGGACGATACTTTCCAAACTCTTGCCCGAGCGACGGTTCGAAAGATCATGGGCCAGCCCGACGAGACGAGTTTCCCTCTCGAGCGCTTACCCTCCGAGATTAGATCTCATATCCTGTATTATATAGGTCTCGTCGCTTCAGTCGCGCACTCGCGGTCTTGGGGTGCCAAAATGTATATCCGGAACGGCGTCAAATCGCCTCGCTACGATCGCTGCTGTGGCAAATGCACCGAGGCAAAGGGAGAATGCTGCTGCATTTCGCGGAGATCGGCCTTCTCCACCAGTTCCGATTGCGTCGTCATACCGACCGTTCTCCTCCGTCTGAATAAGCTCATCTCACCCGAAGCCATTGACGTATGCTACGGAAAAAACCAGTTCCGATTCGTGGGTGATCCACTCCTGAATCTTAACATTCTCCTTTGCCTGCCGAGGCACTCTGTGAAGCTGATTCGGCACATCTATTACTGTTTTGGATTGGTCAGCATCATTCGGCTCTCAAAGCCGGAATGCATGGCCCGGAGACACTGGATCGAATTTGTGCATTTCCTCATGCAGAGCATGGATGTCACTCAACTCTCTCTTCACATCACTGCCACCGCGCTTTGGCGATTCTCGGCCATTGGTGGATGGCCCGCGGAGATGATCATCGACACAGAACGAGCAATACTGGCACCTTTGCGGGAGATGCGGGGCTTGAAGAGCGCCTTTATCGACATGGTCGGGCACGGAAACAAGGAAATAGAAAGCATCGAGCGGGAGATTGTAGGTCAGGGGTATGGGACAATCACCCACGACGTAAGAGGGAAAAGGAGTCTAGTAGGACTGGAGTAGGGCAGAGCGGGAAGCTACGAACTTTCGTGTATGTCACCGAGACAACTCGTGTCAAGTTAGTGAACGATAAGGAGGATGAAGCCCTGGTTATGGACTACTCGTCCAACGGTCGCGAGGCACAGTCCATACGTAGGACAGCTATTCGGAGATCATCGTCCATACATGCTGGGCCTGCACTGTATGATTTCAATGCGTTTGCGTCTCGAATCTCGTCGGCCACCCTTTAAAGATTGAGAATTGTGGCTGGGTGTTCTAGTCTGCTTGCCACTCGCTAGACCCGTCGCCCGCGCTTCCATCTGCAAGCATTACTGCTGAACAGGTCTGCCATTCATATAGAGCACAGACGCAGTTTTGGCCACATGCATGGCGTGACGTGCGCAAGATTCGGATGAATAAGTGGGGCAGTGCATCTAAGTAGGGCCTTCTTCAGGGAGAGGACCTTGGAGATGAAAGATTGCGGAGACGTGTTCCTTGAAAGCATTGCTGGCACACGCAATGCCGCCGAGCGATGAGTCGAATGCGGGGCCGCTCTTATTCTTTCTCCCGCATCCTACGAGCGTAAATGATGGCGATGATGATGGCGACAACAATAACCACAGGGATAGCGGTGGATATATCGATAGATGAAGAGTTATCGGAGGCTCCAGCGGCAGCAGCACCACCTCCAAAAGCCGGACCTCCTGCTGTTCCAGCTCTTGGGTTGATTTGCAGTGAGAGATACATGTGAGGCTCCGGGGAGGCAAGGCTGTGGAATGAGAGTTGGATGCGTTAAAAAATTGGTAGTCTTTGTAGTAATGAATATTAGTGAAGGGGAGTTACCAGCAGCGTGTGTCATCCACTCCGAGTACAGCGTGCAACGTTTGAAAGAGCCAAGCAACAAATGCGAATGGGCGGTACCCCTTCATAAAGAACTCAAGTAGGAGAGATCACAGTAATCTTATCTTAGTGGCTTAATGACAAGCCGCAAAGAGGCTGCCTCGTCCACACGCCTGAGACAGAGTCCAGAAGCGCGGCAGCAAATGGAAAACTTGTGTTCTTGTTCTGTTGCAGCTTGAAATAGGATCAGATGAGGCTGTATGCCAAGCTGCGCCTCAAGGCAGAATTTAGGTTCGAAGTAAGAAGCCTCGCTTAGCATTGAGCCCTAGTGGAACTTCTTACTGTGCAAGTACAGTACGCAGAAACGCCTTTCATGAGAGAGAATGTTACCTGCTCTCTTTTTCGCACTTGTTTAGCAGCATATATCAGAATATTCTTAAATCAACACTGGCCCTAACCATCCTAATCTTAATCTTTAACCGCTGGTGAGTTAGATCTCCTCACCTACGGACATGAGCATGAGCACACGAAAGAGAGAGACAATGTTACCAGCTCTGTCTTTCACTCTCATTCTGTTTGGCACTGGAGGAGGACTGGTTCCATGGTCCCTTTCAGCAAGATCGTATCGCTTTTGGGTTTGGGGCTCTTAGCAAAACTGTAATGAAGTCGGCGTTTTTCCACCGTAACCTCCGACATCTCGGTCTGATTTCCGTAAATCGAATAGCGGCCAATCTCGGCTACAGTAAGAGCTGCAAGATCTCTCCCAATCACAACGCTGCCAACAATATCACGGGGGCATTTCAGCCCTGCGATACAGGCCAATGCAGGTACTTATCAGTTCCACACCAATCAAGAACAGGCATGATCCCTACACTCGTACCCGCCATGAAATTAAGGTCAACGCTGGGCGGAGGAGATAGGGGCCGTGGTGTCGGCGTTTGGAATGAATGACTTCACTGCATTGCCCATCTTCTCCTCTCGCGCCTTTCTGCTTTACTCACTCCAGTCGCTCTCTAGCAAATCCAACATTCCAGCGTGCTTTTGTGCCGCAGTCACTCATTTTAGGATTAAACACATTCCTTTGCGATACTTAATTATTCTAAACAAACAATCAGATCTTTCTGTAATCTAAAGAAGCACGGTCAAAATGCATTTCTCAATGATCCCCATCGTCTCAGCAGCCCTCATTGGCCTGGCATCGGCATATACCCAACCCGTCGGTGACACCCCGTCCGGAAATCCCATCGTCAAGCCTAGCCTCGGCGAGGTTGTCCCAGTTGGCACTCCCTACACCATCAACTGGAATCCGACAACTCAAGGAACAGTCACGCTTGTCCTTCTCCGAGGCCCAAGCACAAACGTCATCCCTCTATACCCTATCGCCGAGAAGGTCGCAAACACTGGTTCTTACGTCTGGACTCCTTCCACCTCCCTAGAGCCAGATACCACGCATTATGGCATCCAGCTAATTGTCGACGCGACTGGCCAATACCAATACACCACTCAATTCGGCATCAGCAACCCTTCTTTCGGTAGCTCTTCCTCTTCCTCTTCCTCATCCTCGGCAGCCGCTCCGTCGACGACCACCATGAGCGCTGTTAGTCAAATTGCAGACGGCCAGATTCAAGCACCCGCCTCCGCCGTTGGTGTTGCCAGTGCAGCCTACCCCGTCAACAGCGCCAATGCAACAAGCTCATCTGTCGCAATGAGCTCTTCTGTCGTCATGAGCTCATCTGTCGCAATGAGCCCATCTGTCGCAATGAGCCCATCTATCGCGACAAGCATCTACGTCCCTGTCTCTAGCGTCAACGCGCCGTATGTGGCATCTACCGGGTTTCCGGTTTCGAACTCATCGATCATCCAACCTACCGGCTCGATGAGCGTTCCTGCTACGTTGCAGACGATGACCGCTGTTGCTAGCGCTACGCAGGCAACCGCCGCGTCTTCGTCAACTGCGCCTGCCAGGGCGACAGGTGCCGCGGGCAGAGTTGTAATGAGTGCGGGTGGTCTGGTTGCCGGTGCTGGTGCGGTTCTGGCGTTGTTGATGTAAGGTGCGAGTGACGATGGATGCGAGCAAGTGGAGGGCCAAGCCGATGGGCGAGGCAATAATGGAGATTATTTGGGAGTGGCGGAGATGTTTGTATGTACGTGTATAAAGAGAAGATTCGACAATCAAGTTTCGAACCAGGCTCAAGTGCAGAGATGAACGGCCATGGAGGCGAGCCGGCCATCCATGGCTATTGCTCATGGTATAGGTACCAACGGGAATACAGCGCTCAAGGTGCATGTAGCACCTCACAGTAGCCTGATAGTCCGGTCCTGATGGGGTTCCTCAAGCCCTCGATCTCCGCAGGAATGCGCAGTGCACCTATCACTCTATTGATTTGACGGTGACAACCACTAGACACCTTTCTCACAACCATAGTGCATGGACCTAGACTTGTTGATTTCTATCAGATATCTGACGGTCCGGTTCAGGCTTTCGCCATCACCATCGTTCACGGTATCTGAAGTTTGTCCAGTCTGAGTGCAGTCATACTTAGTGCATGGTGTTAACTATTGCTGTACCGTTTTCACTGTCGGTGTTGCATCAGAAATTTGGCGTTGTCGCAAGCTCTGACCACGGCAGTGTATGTTACGTAACCCAATTGATACCGACGCTAAAGCGGTTGACCAGTAAAGTAGTGTCTGTTTTGATAGACCTTACCCTAAGTGATGCATTCTTTGATGTGAGATGAGCAGTTCAAGCTGCACACCCTTTTACGTGACTGCAGAATCTTACTCAGTATTAAGACTGATTTGATTGAGGGTATTATGCACGGTGTTTGTGTATGGAAATTGAGATGACTAAGACTTCAGTCCCCACCGCCATGTTACGAACATATCCAGCGTCAATATCACCACCAGCGCCGGCAGGCATCCCATTACGACTTTGTGCAGCCTCGGCGGTTGGTTTGATGTGATCTCACTAGACGGCTACGCTTGGGCACAAGTTCCTCTATCAACTCCTTGTCACAATGTCACTAGAGAGAAAACCAAAGACTACTCCCCGTATGTGTCCTGAGATGTTCCTTCCTCTAGCTATGTCATGTCTATTCACAAATGCCACAGAGCTTACCGACTTACCCACTGATATCCTGTTCATCTTGCCCCACTATTTGCATTCGTTGGATGATCTTTATGCTCTCATTCGCACTTGTCGAGTATTCTACAACACCTGTGCTTCGAGCACCGCAGTGCTTCCTCCCAGCTTCGCCAAGAGACTTGGACAGCATTTACCTTCCCCATATCCTCATTTCATCCTCACGGCCACAGCTCGTCAGATTGCGGACTGGGCCGTTCAGAGCGACGAGAGACGTGATCAGCTTCTTAAAGCGATCAAACAAGGTCCTCAAGGCCTCTTCGACCTCGCCACGAAAGTCTCTCGACTACGCCTCGACGACGTGCGAGGCTTGCATAGAGCCAAACTTGAGGTCCTAGACCCCCTGTCCCGACAACTTGACCTTGACTGCGGACGCCCCTATTACTGTCTGGAAGCAGAAAGGCGAGGCATTAATTACGACCCTAATAATGACTGGGAGATCTTGACAATCTGCCGAGACACGGACCAAGCTCTCCTGAGCTATTTGATCTACTGCGAGCTTTTTTATTATGACGTCGATAAGGCTTGTGACCCTACCGCCGTGGAAGTCGAGCCTCTAAGCCTTGAGATTCGGCTCACTTGGATCAACTACTGCGTCCCGGACAAGTGCAACCTAGGTAACAACAGACATACCCTGAAGCGAGAGAGGGACTGTTGCCAGGCACTGGATTTGCGGTGTATATTTGAACTGTCAGACAACTTTTGCAATGATCCGACAATGGGGAGGCTGTTGCTCAGAAAATCCAAGGAAGATGGATTCTCTCCACATGAAGGTCTGTTCGTTCGGATCATGAACCACCAGGGATTGACCTCTCTACGGCTCCTACTCCCAGGCGGCATGGAAGCTCTCGGTGAGGAAATAGCAAAGATAAGAGAACAAGTATACAAGCTGAAGGCTTCGGACATCGACAATAGAATGCGCTACCGCGAGTACAAATACATGGGAGTACTGGGACGGCATACGTTGTTCACAGATGTCCGCCATTCGATGGGATGTACCTGATGTGCACGGCAGCCGTCCACTCACTCTTTGCCTATCTGCGCTATTTCGGCGCTCTGGTTGGCGCTCTTTGAACTGTTTCATTGCCATTAAGGCACTCTTTCTTCCACTTCATTCCACAAATCATGCAGCCTGTTTTGTCTGACACATATTTCTTACTCCCTACTTCTTGGTATATCTGGCTTCTTCAACGTCCTGCCCTGTCTACGTGACAATTTGATATATTCTCAAAACAAAATTGCTGCTCTATCGTATATTTCAGTCTCAGCCTCTAGCTTCAAAACTTTAGGTACCCATACATGCCTACCTCAAGTCAGCCTCTACCCTCAAAATGTGTCTTCTCCCTATAAGTACCATCGCACCTACCTTCACAGAAGCAAAGCCAAATGAGCCATGGCCACTCCCTCAAAGTCCATCGTAATCTATCACTCCGTCGGAACGGAACAGTCCCCAAGCCAAACACCCTTCCACCTAGAAATCGGTACCTTGTTAGCGACATCGAGATCTAGGAAACTAACACACAACATAGATCAGCCTCACAGTAAAGCAGGAATAAGAAGATTACAAAGACAGACATCTTCTACACTTCCGCTCACAGCCAACACAACGACGTCCTCTCGACTACGATCATCATAACACTCAACATACATCATCCTACCAACGACGATATCCAGGTCTCCGACAGCAACCATCCCACCCACCCACAGCACCTCCGCTCACCTCACCATCCATGTTCTTGATTTCCAATCTCCAATCTCCAACCTCAAGACCCTCTCCACCCCTCACCAAAACCCACGAACTCACACCCTGCCTTGACCCTCCAGTCAGGCAGGTGTTACCGCAGCTACCCCGCAAGTGCAGCTCCTGATACCCATCTCCGACCATGACCAGATCCGAGTCATGCTATGTATGTATACATGATCAATCCAATGACAAAGGAAGGATAGTATTCTTCACAGCGCGCCACTGCTTCGTCAGTCGGACGACCTGCAGTGTATGAGGAATCTCTCCGTTCACAGTGGCGATTGCTTCGGCCACGCTGTTGACGGTTACATATTGAAGAAACATCCAGGGAAACCGACATGGTTGACAAGTATTGTTTCCCATCTTCATCCCCACGCCAGCATGGAAAGCGGACGTAGTCTCGAATTCAAATTCGGATTCGAATTCGCCGGCATTTATGCCCACAGTGAGGGATGGGAGTGTAGGCGTGGAGGTGGACGGTAGACATCTCACGCAGGATTGCCGCAAGGGCATGTTGGGATAGGTATGTCGACCGTAGAGGTATGGCCCCAAACCCATAAACCCCTAAACCCGTACCCTACCCTTCGACCCACGTCCCCCATCCTCTCGCCGTCACCGGCTCTCATATTCCATATTCCGTATTCCAACCCGACGTCTGAGCTAAATCCGGTCCGGTCCGGACGACCCATCTCAACGTCCAGTCCCGGTCCGGATGCGACACTACGCGATCATCCCGACCCAGTCAATATCTGGTGGCAAGAGCGGTTCAGACACGGAGTGTCGAAGTCGGTATCCATACATACATACACCGAGAAAAGTATCCGCTGACCGCGAGCGATCCATCAACATACATACAGCTCCGATACCGCAAAGAGTTTAGCACACCACACCACGCCACACCACACCACGCCCACACTGCCTCCACCACCGCCCAAACGAAGTCGGAACACCGTGAAGATCTCAACAAAGCTGGCGCTCATGGTTCGTGTTGATGGCGACTACCTGTGTGTGTGGGTCGTAGCCGTGGCGGCTTAGTGTCTGTTGTCGTGTGCGTCTCGTTGCCGTCGTTGCTGCGGAGATGGTGCCCTGATGTGGCAGTGTTGTTTGGCGCTTGGGTCTTGACCTTCTTCGTATATCTGTATGGGAGAAGTGTGTGTGTGTGCGTGTGTGTGTGTGTGTGTGTGTGTGTGAGGAAAGCAATGAGAAGGATACGACTGTGTGTATATCGGCGTCGACGGCAAACATAGACGGTGAAAAGAAAGAAAGAAAAAAAGGGTGATTGACAGCGCACAGCAAGCCACACCACAGATTAGACCTCAGAAAGATAGTAGCGTCTTATTCTAGGGTGGACTTGACTTACTACAGCAAAGATCATGGAAAATTGATTGTGACGACGGCGACGGCGAGGTTTCATGGAATAGAAAACACACTCGAGATTGAAGCGTGAAATATCTGCGTAGGGTGTCGCCTTATTTACTACCTCCTGGTCAGAGTTGTCGTGTCCAAATCGTGGGCGTGGTGTGCTGGACTCCTCCTCGGTTTGATGATGAAGGGGCCTTGAATGCATGGTAGGACATAGTCTTGATGTGCTGACCGGTTCTTGGCTTCGGATTCCATGCAGCTGCATGCATGCCAGGGGAACACGGGGCACATTTGGTATGTGATGGTGTTCATTATACAATATATACAATGCGCCTTTCTCATATACGCCTCTGCGACCTGTCACGCAGCTGCCTAGCTACCCGCATAAACCGCGGCCTCGACCTGGGCCCACAGACCCATCACTTGCGCATCTACCGAGACGTCGACATCAGCATCGGCCACCCACTCCCACATCGGCACAAAACTTGAGGGCACTCACCAGCAAACGGCAAAATCTGCGAACAAATAATGCCCGCGACGCCATTCTCGCGATCACACCACCAATACAAATTCGGCAACCCCGCCCACCACCCCGTAGAACTCCCTCTACCTGTCGCCCCCGGATGGATGGTCAACATGAACGTCAGACCCCAGCCCTGCGGCTGCTCGGGGGGTTGGGGGTAGAGTTCTGGGATGGGGTTCGTGAGGTCTGGTTTTATGGCGGGGATGGGGTTGCGGGCGAAATTGGGGAATTCGGGGATTTGGTTGGTGAACATTTTCTGGACTGTGTCGGCTTGGAGGATGCGGTTGGAGGTCGTGGGGGAGACGCCGTCGTTTAGGAGGGTGGCGAGCATTTCTGGGCGTGAGGAGAGGGTTAGTGGGTGTACGAAGGACCTTCAGGAGAGTGGACTAGTTGAGGATGTGGAGATCATACTGCAATATTCGAGAGGTTTGGCGAAGCAGCCTGCCCCTGCACTGTTGTAGGTCTTCGCTATCTCATCGCCCTCGACGATCAGAGGTCGTCGGAGAAGGTGTTCTCGCTCGCGGAGGGTGCCATCTGGTGCTCGGGCGTTCATGTGGGCCAGTTGACTCTTCATGTCTTCGTTGGGGAACATGCTGATGTTTTTGATGCCCAGGGGTTGGAAAATGTGCTTCTGGAAGTAGTCGTTCAACGACATGCCTGATACTCGCTCGACCATCGTGCCTGCCCAGTCGATGCCCACCTAGATGAATCGCTCGTTATCAGTACACTGGTAACTAAAACAGACCAAACACCGTGAGAAATTCGGTGGCCTCTAACGTACCCCGTATTGCCATTGGGTTCCAGGCTCGAATACGAGCGGTAGTCCCAGGACGTCTCTGGCATGTCCACTTATTTCGTTAACGCCTATTGGATGGCTCCATCGGCGGAGATTATCGTTGAAGAAGGTATAGCTAGGAAAATTGTTAGGACCGAAAATTGATGCGGGTCAATATGGCGCGTGAAAGATGGTCTCATACCCGAAGCCAGCTACAAGAATAATGTCAGAACTGAAAAGTCTCAAACACCAAAGGTGAAGTCGTCTTCTTACCTGTGTGTGTCAACAGCATCTTCAGGGTGATCCTGTTCTTCTTGTCCACGAAGGTCGGCTTGCCGTGAGCATCCACGTCTTTTAAGATTTTGATCTCCTTCAATTCCGGGCAGATCTTCTCCACAAGGTCAGGATCATCCAGAGCCAACTTGCCCTGTTCAACCAATTGCATCGCCGCAATACCGCCAATCATCTTGGTGCAGGATGCTATCCAGAAGATCGTGTCGAGCGTCATTGGGTCTGCCGTTTCGCTGCCACGGTTTCCACTCGCATGGGAGAATATGACCTTTCCATCTTTCCCAACGACAACGGCAACACATCCGGGAACGCCTTTCTTGTCTGCTGTAACGTCGTCGATGGTTTTGCGAATCCTCGCGGAAGCCGATTGTGAGAGCACCTTCGCCATATTGATTGGAAGTGAAGCTGGAATCTGATTATGTATACGTTAGAGGCCGTCTGTTAATCAGTCCGTTGATTGTACGGATGTGTGAAAGGGACCGTCCATTGCAGCCCTGGGAAGCCTATGTACACAAACCCTTTGCGGGGTAGAAGGCGCGCATAGGATATGGTTAAGGTATGGAGCGGTACCCTAAGCTAGCCGGGGAACAAGGCAAATAGAAATCAAACATGATAAGCATGGTCTCCGATAAACATCTACATTGAACGGATACAGAACGAGCGGGGTCATCGTCGGAGCCTCAAAGTAGCCATCCGGGCGGAGGGATGTGAGCTACGCACTGGGAAGACTCCCCAAACTTGAAAGTGAGAAGACAGTTAGAAATCATGCCAAGATTCAGGGCAAGGAAAGGCCTAATGCTCCCATCGAACGTGAAGTAGTCATGGATAGGGCTTCTGATTGAAGTGGAGAGGAAACTGAGCCGAGGTAAGCAGAGATGACTAATCACGGTACGGCGGATTATTCAGCGCCGCGCAAATCTATAAAGATCTAACCTCAAAGGTAATCACGTTCGTATGAAGAGATTTGCGTAGCATTGCAGTCGACCTCTCCAACGCAGAGACCTCGCTCCAGCAGCTATTACGTACTTTGTACTGCAGCGAATCAGTTCTTACGGGGCGTCGTCCTTCTGTGAGTTGAGATGGAGCCTCGGCATTCAGAGTTTCCATCGAAGGACTCCGGATCGGGTGATTTTGCAGCCGCGAAAACATCAAGATGGTAATCCACTTCTCAATTGGGTATAATGCTCAGCACTTGAGTACCTTACCTCTTACCCCATGCTCACCTGCATGATGGAGTAGCCTCACTGCTCCTACGAGTAGCCAATCTGACGACGATGTTTGGATCTACGTAGCATCAGCTGTGCTTGTCATTCCCCGCATATTTCAAAGAGCGTGTGACTTCGTCAGGATAATGTTGCCTTCGTCCGGAGGGGTACTTTGTTGCTTCGGTATGACGGCATTCCCTTGGTGATATCCAATGACCCTTCGTCAGATGATGGTTAGGTACGAGCGTCCAAAGATGATGATTGGAGGATGACACAATGTGTGCTAATGCAAAGAAGCGTCTTGAGGATGATCGATGCTTCTCCGCTTACATTAGTCAACTGATAGTAATCCGTACGAGCAAGGCCATGGCTGCTCCGATGTTAGAACAGGAAGATCTGAACGAAACCCCTCTACAATCAATGAAGTTTTGTTGAGGATATCCGACTGTGAATAGGGAATATGATCTTACCTATGTTGTAGAGCTCACTTAACATCCTTATGGCCGTCGGGCCGGACCGGACTGCAATGCTTGGGGTAACCTTAAAATTAGTCAAGTTTCATCTGATATTCCTTTAGTGGCTTGCGTAGACTCGGTCCCCGGGAAGCCACTCAAGCCACCGACTACCAACTACCAAGATCCTTGAGATTCCTTTCATCTCGCTTTCGTCAGTGTCACGCGTCAATCTTACGCCGAGGCTTATTCGCACAAATACATCACGATGCAAGAAGCAGCGGGGCATCCTTCTGTCAGAGTCACCTCGTGGGACTGGCCTGTACTTATTCTTATTGAGTTCCCGCCAAAGAGTGAATTTTCTTTCCACAAGCCGACTTGCAATTCGGCCCACCCTAACGTACTTGCGCCAGCATTCCTATAATCTCTTGCGTATGGCTGGTCCTTCTCAACATCTCAGCATTCATAACAAGCATATTACTCTTCCTTCGGAAACCATATAACTCAAGTGATATTCATAATGATCTTTCCTAGTGTCTTCCAGCAGGTCATCTTCACCCTTGCGATACTGACCGCAACGACCGAGGCTGCTCCTAGCTTGTGAGTGACTCTACTTGATCTGAACTTCTAGAAGCCTCACTGACAGCTCACTTCTTAGTCGCCTTGGCAGCCGCGAGCTCTCTTTCGACTACAATAACAACAAAGTACGCGGTGTCAACCTCGGTGGTTGGTTTGTTCTTGAACCATGGATAACCCCTTCGATCTTTGCCGAGTGGTCTTCAAGCAGGATTGTCGTAGACGAGTACACTTACACGCAGACCCTCGGCAAAATGGAAGCTTCATCCCGTCTCACCAACCACTGGAACACCTGGATCACTCAAGACGACTTCAGCCAGATTGCAGCTGCTGGCTTGAACCATGTTCGCATTCCAATTGGTTACTGGGCTATTAGTCCTCTTGATGGGGACCCATACGTTCAGGGACAGCTACCAATCTTAGACAAGGCGATAGGTTGGGCCAGAAGCGCAGGGCTTAAGGTCATGATTGATCTTCATGGAGGTATGTTGTCAGCTTGCTGGGGCGACTGCCAAGCTGTGAAACTGACCATAGCTCTAGCACCTGGCTCGCAAAACGGATTTGACAATAGTGGCCGCTACGGTTCAATCAACTGGCAACAAGGCAACACCGTCAGCCAGACTCTCAATGCTATCCGCGGCCTTGCTCAGCGCTATGCCTCCCAGACTGACGTGGTGACCACCATTGAGCTTCTGAATGAGCCTCTCGGCCCCGTGCTGAACCTCAATGACATCAAAAAGTTCTATTACGACGGTTGGGGCACCATTCGCGACAGTAATGGCGATACGGCTGTCACCATCCACGACGCCTTCCAAGACGTTGTGGATTACTGGAATGGCTTCATGAACGTTCAGTCTGGCGTGAACCATGTTATACTCGACACACACCAGTATCAGATCTTCGATCAAGGTCAGGTGTCCCAAAGCCCTTCCCAGCACGTATCCTCTGCTTGCGCCTATGGTGTCAATAAGCTTTCACACGTGGACAAGTGGACCGTTGTCGGCGAATGGACCGGTGCTCAGACGGATTGTGCCAAATGGTTGAACGGCCTTGGCAAGGGCGCTCGATATGATGGTACCTTGTCCGGCAGTTCGTATGTTGGTAGCTGCAACGGCAAGTATACCGGGACTGTCGCAGGCCTGTCAGCTGATGACAAGTTCAACCTTCGCCATTTCATTGAAGCTCAGCTGGATGCCTATGAGAGGAGGACTGGTTGGTTCTTCTGGACCTGGAAGACCGAAAGCGCACCTGAGTGGCATATGAAGGACCTCCTCGCGAACGGACTCTTCCCTCAGCCATTGACGAGCAGACAATGTGAGTTCACAGGCCCTATTCCTGAGGCAATTCTAACAGTCGCTCAGATCCCAACCAATGTGGCTTCTAGATTGACTCGATCCATCTGATTTTCTTGCTTACTGCACATCTTACCATATCTACGATTTACGACATTACGAGCACACGATAGAGGTGCACGACCACCATCACTAGACTCTTCTTCCATCTCTGGGCGCATTACAAGACCTTCGTTGATCGAAGCAGGATATATTAAAAGAACTGCGAGGTGTTGTTTTCATTTAGTCTCTCGCTTTAAGTGATACCCCAGATTTGATGTTATATTGGTGGATACCCGTTGGGTGCGGTATTGCGCTGCCACTGTCATATATCGATCGCTATAGGAAGAAAGGACTAAGATTGTACCAACCATGTGTTGATCCCTTCTTACTGTTACGGTCGGCCGTTTCGTTTTTGAGTAGTGCTTGTCCTGTCGTCACGCCATGTTGTCGATAGTCACGAGGACTCTGACATTTATCAAGGTGAAAGAGAACTGGCGAAGAGGTTCTATAACAGACGGACACAGATTACCAGCAGCGCCAGACTCGTCCATGCCACCGCCTAGATACCTTCGACAGATGACACACTAGAAAGCAGATCCAATCGAAGCTTGTAAGTGACACTCCGAGCAGACCATGGCTGGGAGAGCGCGGCTCTTTCTATCGTAGTCAATTCATGATTACATGTTTCAAACCACCGAAATATTTGTGGATCGTCTTGTCGAACTACCTTATTCAACGCTTCTGACGCTAGTTGTATTTTCCGGCGCGAGGTCCCAGATACCTTACCTTACAGTGACGGTTGCTGCTTCTTCGCACCATCTCGGTGGAAGCTTGTGTTTCGGAGGATGTGAAGCTGGCTTGGCTGGGCTGGGCTGTGCTCCACAAGGCTGAGTTAAGTGTGGCTTTTAGCAGTTCAGACTAGCTGTATTTGACTACCTTACCTAGAGAGTGGCGCCAACATACGCGGGTTTCACATCAACATGTTGACTTCTATCGTGCACAGTCACACTGCTCTACCTTTTACGTATTCAGGGTGACATACTTCGTCGAAGACATGTTTGGATGTTGATGTATCAGCTACTTATACATGACAAGACCAATGGAGAAAGAGAAGGTGAGAAAGCTGCTGAAGAAAGCTGTCAATGTGCTTGACTGAAATGATCATGCCATCTCAGTATGAGATCAACCCTGTTGAACGGGTCGCTTAGTCGTCCGCTTAACAGGTTACGAGTCCGGTGAGCCACAATAGACTCCGTTTGTCACAAGCACAAGCACGTCAAAAACGCTGCCTTTCAGAAGTCCCTGAGCTACCATGCTAGGGCAGTTAACAAAGGGACCGACAGCAGTTCACCTCTGTCGTGACGAAGTCTCTATCTCTAGAGCATTGACACCGCAACCTCCACCCTCAAGTCAGCAAAAGACAACAAGCGGTAGAAGCGGTTATCATATCAAGGGTTAAGGATCTGGGACTGGGAGAACCAACACATTAAGATTTTAGTGTTTGGGTTCAGATCGTGGTTAAGATTTAGGGCTGTGGGCGACACAGGAAGTCTGACATCGTTGAATCGAGGCTGTGGACGACACGGAGACGGTTGAGTGATCCGACATCGTTATAGTTATGGATATGGATTCTAGAAGTCTGGTAGGAGCCAGTATCACACTCTTTGGTTAAGATTTCATTTGTTCAGTTGAGAAAAGGAGGAAGAGTCTTGAACGGGTCGCTTAGACCCTTTTTTCCAGGCACTTTAGAAATCCAGTCCACTTAAGTCGTCCGCTCAACAAACCCATGATCATGCATGTCTGGTTGTCAAATGACCGTCACTGACGATCACATAGTCACAGCTAAAGAGTACAGGTATTGCTTCGAATGCAACTGGGACATTGCTGCAAATAGGGGTTATTTTCCAAGGATGAGTGCAATGAGTGACAGGAGAGGGCTGGATTTCGACCCCGTGTCCCCGCTTCTTGGCAATGCGAAAGTCGAACGTTTTGGAGTCGAACTCGCCATTTCGATCCACTGAGGCGGGAGGTTGAGCTCAAATTTAGGCTGCGACTCCCAGGTCTAATATATCTCCAAGTAGGGCTTATGGGGTCCGAAAACGAGCTGCGAATTTCTTTGGCTTAAATGCTCCGGCGCCGCTGTTTGTTATCGCCCTCTGCTATGCGTTTCTTGTCATCATCACCTTGTCTATCAATCGGCACCATGTATTGTTACCTGCGTCAGATCCTGGCTCTTTTTCTCGTCGCCCACGCCGTCCGTGGTGCTGTGCGTGTTGAGCTCGACGCTGGCAAGATTGTCACCGTCGACGATGAGAAGAGTATAACGCCAACCATCGATAGCGAACCTGGCGATCCAATCATGGGTGGCACCACTCCGCGCGATCTTTTCGGCCGCCAGTACTGCTCCAACCCAGGGCAGAATATCGTTTGCGGGAACAGGTGCTGTCCCAACAGCAACTACTGCTGCGAGCGGACCAGTTGTATTGACACGTCGTCCCAGATCTGCTGCCCAGGGGGCCATCAGTGCTTCAAGCGCGGACAATGTTGCTCTGATGGGCATTGTGTAGGTGGTTCCCGTTATGCAGGCTTGTGGATAACGTCAAGTAGTATGTGAAATTGATGATCATACTAATGGTGTTACATAACAGTGCGATCCCGGCAAATACTGCGTCAAAGATCTTACCTCCGGTCAAGTGGGATGCCTTCCCTATCGCGACAACGGAGGCGCAAGCAGCAGTCCAGCAGCTGCAACGACTTCACCGCCTGCGGTAACCTCACCACCGGCACCACCATCAACAAGAAGCGCCTCGGCGCCTAGTACCTTTACTTGCAATGAGTGAGTGCCCCCAACAGGAGCTCGCAAGCATTCGATTAATTCAACCAACCTTCCACAGCGCCGGCTACGCCCCGTGCCCCGATCGGCGTTTCTGCTGCCCCTCCGGCAACTATTGTTTCTCCGACGTAAACAACGCCCCCGAATGCTGGCAAGGCATGTACTACACCTTCTACTACTCCTACTCCTGGTCCTACTCCTTCGGCATCCGCTGGTTCACCACCACATCAACCTACTACCTCAACGGTCCCACCGTCCTGGCCATCTCCACGCCCCCGCCTCCATCCACCGCACCTCGAACCGGCGCAACTGAACCTTCGCCTTCGCCGTCTTCTACTTTCACGGTCGCGCTGTCGACGGAGACGAGTGCTGCCTCGGCCGGATCAGCACGCCGACGGCTAGTGTGGCGGTGTTCTCTGGGGCGACCGCGAGTTTGGCGCGAGGTTGTGGTGGCAGGATGGACGGGACTTGCGTTGCTGGCTGCGATTGTCGTGGCGTTTACTGTCATGTGATGTAATATGGAGTTCGTTCGTCAGGAACCCGGCATGCTTGACGCGATGGTGACTTGATAATATACTTACGTTATTGGGCTTTATGTATACGAGGATAGGTTGCCGCAGATAATCAGAAGGAAGGAGACGAGTACAAGAATCAAAACACAGGTGGTACAGTTTCCTTTGACGCTTACATTTCATTCTTGCTAGTCTGATTACCACAATGGCAAAGACCGGCGCGCGATGGCATGGCAAAACCAGATATCCTAATCCAGTAAATAAGTGTGACCGCTGCGTAAGGTAAGGTATTGAAGACACACAATGCTTACATAACCCAACCCCCAACCCCCACAAAAACCCCCATCCATCTTCATCATCTCCCCCGCCGTCGTCACTCCCGTCATTCACTCAACCGCCAGAAAACCATGGCGCAAGGCACCGTCAAGAAGTCCAAAGCCACTCCCTCATCAACACGCCGGTAACCCACCAACCACCC
>JAABUP010002454.1_pt1 | contig 35854 bp, 49 predicted proteins | sample 5559201 | NCBI WGS metagenome assembly JAABUP01 (sample SAMN10711887, study PRJNA513373) | rock metagenome | isolation source: Antarctica rocks | place: Antarctica
GTGGAGCTGGTCCACTATATCTTGCTGAACGCTCATTGCCCAATGAAAACAACAACACACAGCAAACACTGAGGGGTTGAGCCTAGGTGCTCACAAGCCAAGCACATATTAGAGACCCATGCATATATGGCGCCAGGCTTTTGACTTCTTGTCGGTCAAAATCATTGCTTTGGCTGACTGAGTATGAAGGGCTGCTTGATACGTTGAAGCGTTTTGGGTGCAAGCTCCAGGGCCAAGCTTGTGGGAGTGTTGAGTGGCGTGCTGTAGGGCAGTTGCGCTGGAGTGTCATTGTGTTACAAAACTGCAGTGCATGTTGTAGCCTATAGTCTCTAGCTAGACAAGCTGACAAAGTCAATGTTTGTACAGGTCAACAACAAAGCCAGCATGTTATGCGTACAAGAAATGGAGCATCTTGATCATGGTGCAGACTGCAAACCTGATTGCAGATCCAGTTCAAGCTGTTGTCTTTGCACAAAAGCCTCTGGCTGCCTGTAGGTATAGAGGCTCTGAGAGGCTCCCATCATGATTCCCAACGGTGTAAGAAAAGAAAAGAGACGCTTCTCAGCGCTGCTAACAATCATAACGGGAGCCTGCTAACGCAGCAGCCCGGAGCTCCCAACGTTGCAACCTGTATGTGCTTTCTTGCAGGTTGAAAGCCTGGAGGATATGTCAGATAGGAGGCACCTGGGTCAGCGGTGCTGGGAGCGCATTATCCTGTGCAAGCCCTTCTCCATCTGGTTCCTGCGCCCCAACGTTGACAAGCCCTGGCATGATGGCCTCATGTACGGCACCTTGGGCCAAGAGGTACTTTGCCAGAAGCCCCACTCACATCACTAAACACATGCTGCTCTTGTATGTCTTGAGCTGTTGCGCAACAGCATGCTGGCTCAATGTGCTCAGCTTGAGCAGAAGCTTGCAAGATGGCCCCATGCATGGCTGCTTGGGATAAGAGGCCTAGGTATGTTGCCAAAAGTTCTGTGTACAAGTTCAATTCCATGTTACTCTTATGGCTTGGGCTTTGGCGGCTGTTTCTCAGCTGAATCTCCTTGGCTATAGCGTGCTGTGACTTTAAGCTGAGCTGCATATTGAGCTCATACCTGATCACCATGCAGCTCAGCTCGAGCTGAGCTCCCTGAAGTGACTGTACAGGAATTCTGGGACTTGGCTCACTAGGTAACTCTGACTCTGATATAGAAGAAGTCAAGTCTGTGACACTGGTTCCAGCAAAAGTTGGCAATATAACCTCGTGCATGGTTCCTTGCAACCAGAATCAATTGCAAGCCAAGCTGGTGTGCAAGTTGCAATGCACAGCTGTGCATTCACCACATGGTAGTGACCTGCCAACGTGAGATGTTGAAGGCGTTCTTGGAATGATTTTGGGCTTGAAACGTTGCTTGATAAATATATATCCGCAAGTGCTTGAAGCATGCACAGCCTCAAGCACAAGTGATTGTGGTTGTTTCTGACAGAGAGCTTTATAGCAAGTAATGCAAAAATAATGTCCATCTTCACAAGCCTGACAGCATTGTCAACTGCAGAAGCGCAGTGTTGCTTCTATCAACTGACCCACTTTGGTTTTGCTTGTCGCAGGTGGTTGACTTTCAAATCTCAAAAGGCCTGAGGGTCATTGACAAGCCTGCTGATGTGTTCCGGATTGGTTTCATCGAGCGCAAGCACAAGCGGCGCATCATGAATTTTCAGGAGGTTCTTGATAAGTGCCAGGCGTGGCAGCTGCCCACAGGCACAAAGTACAAGCATGTTGAATGTTGGACAGTCAACCTGGATGACTCCAAGGAGTTCCCTGAGCAGCTCAGTCAACTGCAGTCCCTTGATGCTTTAGTAAGTGTTAATCAAGCAACTGCTTACCAGGGCAGGCCTCATGATTATGACTGTCATGATTGGTCATGATTGGTCATGACTGACATCAAGAATCATAAGGCATACATTGATCTTGTGACATTGCTAGTAGTTTGGAAGCTGATTTGCATGGTTGTCAAGTTTGCGTCTGAAATTATGTGCACCTTGAACACGACAAGGTTGTTGAGAGTCAGTGGTTGATTGGTTTATGACTTCAGTGTGGCTTGGCTCGCGCTGAAGGGTGCCACAATGTTTTCATGCCATACAGTTGGGCAGTGCAGAGTGTGTATGTGTTAGCTTGCAGCAGAAGCAAAACTTTTGAGTCAAACACATCCTTGTGTCTATCAAGTCTTGCAACATGTGACTCTGTTCTTGATGCAGCCTGGGATGATCATGATGGCATCAATCACACATTGACACGGTTAATCAACTTTGTTGCCAGTCCAACTGCATGACATTCAAACTTCTCTGTCATAGCAATATATTTGTAAATTAAACAGCGTTGTTATTGGTTTCATGAACAGATGAGTGATATGTGTTTCAGGTTGGAGTGCACGGCGCTGGCTTGATCAATCACAACTTCATGAAGCCCAACAGCAGCTTTGTGGAGATCATGCCTTGCAAATTTGGCGGGGTCTGGCCCAGTCAGTATTTTCAAGTTCCCGCTGAGAAGGAGCGCATCACTTTCTATTGGAGGCTTCAGGCTCACAATAGTGATGGGGTCAGAGTACCATTGGAAGTAGCCAGGCTGTTTGAGCCCCTCCATGACTGGGGTGTACTTGATGTTCTTGTCAATCACTCCACCATGGAGCATGGCATGGAACGGCGCCACAGAGGTCAAGAAGAAGTCCGACGGGTTTTCGGGCCACCAAGGCCACCACACCAGGGGCACTGCGCAATCATCAAAATGGGGGGAGCGGATGTCATCTGGGTCTGCTGTGGAGTTGCCTCTGAACAGAGGCTTTCTATACATCTTCTTGGTGCCCTGTGTGGCAATGACTTGATGTTGAGAGAGCACTTTTGACTCCATCATCTTCTGCTTGTATGGACATGGCTGTGCGTCCTTGCATGTCATGATGTGTCACGCGTGTGCATGCTTTGCGACGAGATGATGCCACTGTGCAGCACCATTGCAATTGCGTAAGGCGTACATTTTAGGTTACAGGTTGGTCAGAGGACATTACATTGGGAACCAGCAGTGCTGCAAAGGCATGCGCCATAGCACGTGCAATGAACCATGCACACAAGTTGTCTGAGTGACATGACATGCTTGGGGTCGTTTACCTGGTACTGCACCCTTGCAGTGAAACGCCAACTGCAGATTGTGCAAATGTCAGGTCATAACTAGCACAGCAATTTTTTGTGAAGCAATTGCGAAGTAGAAATGTCTGCTTGCCAATTGTCACAGGGAGCGTTGTGTACCTTGAAGTTGTCCAGATAGCCTGGCAGATTGTAAAATGGCCCATCAGCTGGTAGGGTGATGTCGCCTGGCTCATGATAGAATGGCCCATCAGGTCTTTCTGAAATGTCAAAGACATCGTCCTTCCAGAAGGTTTTGCCAGGTTTCATGTCCTCTGAAAACATGATGAAACGGCCCTGCGCCAAGCACAGGCAGTGATTTGGGCTGGTAATCAGCTTTATAATATATTATAAGATGTTATTTAATACAAGAGTTTGAGACTGTATTGAAATGTGCAGCGTTTAGCATGACTGGAGACAGGAAGTAACATGTACTGACAGCAAGGTGCTGACAGCATACCTGATCAATGCAAACTTTGTTGAAGAGGGTGCAAGCATGCTCCTTCAGCTTGGCCTTGTCGATCTGTGGCCTGCTGCAGCTCTGCAGACATTCGATCGGAACTTGGCGAGATTCAAGAGTGCAATATCACACCTGGATGGTCTGAAGCTGCAGCATGTCAAGCAGAAATAACGGCAATATTCAAGCTTAAGCGTCTGAGTTCACAATTTGCAATTTATTCTGCTTCTTCAACCAAGACGTCGCCTACCTCGGTTGCGGCATCACCAACAACAAGCAAGAGAACCTGAAAGCAAAATATTGATCGCGACCAACGACACTGCCCACGCGCCATGCGCCACTTCGACTGCACCTTAAGCTTGTTTGATCACAATCGGGGTCAGCCACAGCTTATCTGCAGATATATACGGCAATATCCTGCCCAGCGCCGTTCAAAACAGCGGATCGGCACAAATCGCTGCAATTGGTCTTGAGCACCAGCCCTTGACCGGCCCGAGCAGCCGCAAGTTGCTCAGCAGAGCTCTAGCACAGGCTTAGGCTGACGTCAGCAGTCGACTGCAGTCGACTGACTCAACTTGCAGCGCGGAATTGCAGCATGCACTGACAAGCCTCTTCTAGCTGCTTGATTTCGATGCTTGCGCGCGGAGGTTCAGCCGCTGAGCTCTGCAGAGGTGCGATGCCAAGTCACCACTTCACGGCTCAGTGTTGCCCTACTTTCGGATCGCTTCGAAGGGATTCCGCCTTACTGATACTGACGTGGCGTTAAATTTGCAGCATAATTCGGCCCAGGCGTGCTGGTTTTGGCTAGGGCGGTGCTAATTACATCATAGTACAGCTGCCGTCAAAAGTGCAGCATCCTTACTTGCTGTGGGGGATGAGATGCACTTGGTTTTTGAGTGTACTGCCCTTGCTTCTTTACGGTCTCGGTACGCAAGCCTGTTCACAGGTAGCACAGACACCATGAGGTATTTTTTCGCACAGCCTGATCATATCGGGGTTTTCCACTACGTAGTAGACTGTCTAGATTTCATGATGATTTGAACATAATTGGCACAAGCGAACGGCTGTGTTGGCTGGCAGAAACTTGCAAAATCCTTCTTCTTACAGTAATGGCACAGTAATCGCACATTGCTCAGCTGATACAAGATATGAGGAAAAGCTGCAAGAAAAGGGAGCACAGCATAAAGCATTGGAGGAAGCTCTCAAGGACTATAGCTATGGTTACACTGTTACCATTCCGCCTTTAATCATAGGAGAATCTGGGTCACAGTATCACACTACATTTGACGCTCTAGCAAAGATTGGAATAGAGCATTGAGCTACAGGCATAGTTATGTCCAGATTGCATGAACATTCCGTTTTGACATATCACAAGATTTTGACATCTAGGAGGGTACTAGAAAGGGGGAAGACAGACAAAAGCAGACAACACAGGCCAGATCCACCTTTAGGATCTTGCCTTTCCCTTTGGCCTATGGCCTATGGTCATAGCTCCGGGCTGCCGCCTTAGGAGGCTCCTGAAATGGTCGCTGAAAAGCGTTTTTTTGTTTTGTTGATGCTGTGCTGAGGCAGTCCACACGCCACCAGGAAGCGCTTGCATTTGTTTCAGAAGGCAGCTCGACTGAGGCAAAGAAGAGTCTCACGCTTAGGCGTTATAACAGGAGCTTTTAGACCTAGAGGCAGCCTGAGCTTAGCTGAGGCAGACAGAGCACAGACAGACAGATGCTGAGCACCTTCTGCAGCTGTGGACTTCTGCAGCTGTGGGTCTGCTGACAGCATGTGCTGGGGGGCAGCTAGACCCCAGACCTGATATTTCATTCAGACTCTGCTTAGGGTTTGAAAACAGGGTTGGAAGGGGGCTATTGTCAGCTGTCTGCTGCAACAGTCTCATAAGGAGGGAAGAAGAAGTCCAAGTCATGAGGAAGTTGTGCCTGCTGGCGCTTGACTGGGTGCCGCTTGCTGCTGAATGCGCTGCCAATGATCTTCTTGAGCTTGCTGGAGCCGCGCTTGCATTGCTGTGTTGGCCTGCTGTTGTACCTGAATCTAGGGTTGCCCTGGCGTGCCTGCTGCATTTCCTGGAAGCAATCTTGCAGGTATGGGTAGCGCAGAGCCTGAGCAGCAGTCATGCGCTTTGTGGGCGAGTCTTCGAGGAGTTGTCTGAAGAAGTCCACTGCAAGCTCAGGGCGCGAGCTGCAGTCTGCAACTGCCTTGAACATGGGATGTTTGGCCAGGTCTGCGTGGCCCTTGGCATTTGAAATGTGGCAACGCTGCAGTGGGAGCAAGGTGCACATGTTGAAAATATTATTTCAAGAAGAGTAACAAAATGAATCAAGTTATAACTGTAAAAACCAAGACTGATCGGGCAAATCGCAGGCCAGCCATGATGCAGCATAGGCAGAGCACAAAGATCTTTAGAGCAAGGCTAAGTTGTGCCAATGCAAATAGCTTTCAAGTGCAGTAAGATCATAGCCAGACAAGCTTTGTGATGCCAAACTTGAAGCAATGCAGAGAGTTTCCGTGTGCAACACAGCAAGCAGCACAAGGTTTGTGTAGTGCCAACATGAGGAGGAATGTTGTCTTCAGGCACTGCTGGATTGAACGCCCGATGGCCGGTAAGCATTTCATACAGGACTGTCCCTGCAGACCACATGTCAGCTGCACAGCCATTGATCCTGCATGTATCATCTTGCAGCCCGGCTTTGACTTTGGCTGAGGCTGACATGAGCTCAGGAGCTGATGCACCAAAGGCGTGCCCTTGAGGCAAAACATCTCGGGACGCACCATCTGCAAACAACCATCCACAGTCAGGTGCAGCTGACAACCTGAGTCATTTCAGTTTCGTGCACAGATGTGCGAGAGATTTGAAGCTAGCCCACATGCTTTCTGGAAAATTTTAAGCAAAACAAGGGCCCACCAGGATTGCTTTTGGCTGCCATTGCAAAGTCGATCAAGCGTAGAGTGTCCCACGCGCAATTGAAGTCCTGAGTTAGCATCACATTGTCACCCTTCACATCCAAGTGGGCAATATGTGCTGAATGAAGCTCTGACAGTGTCTGCAGTGATCTCAAAACTGCAGTCAGTTCACTGCCAGAGTGTGTCCACACTAAAACAAGCAGGGTCATAGCACCAGCCAGCAAGACAGGCTGCTTGCCTCAATCAGCTGCACTGCAACTGTCAGCATCTTGCCTTCAACATTTGAGAAAGACCTGTTTTCATTCCTCCAATCTGAATACTGATACAAATCGAACCCATCAACAAGCCTGCAGCAGAAGTCAAGATTGCAGCGCCTTGTGAACTTGTTGCAGCATAAGTTGCAACAACCAGGATCATACTCAAGGACCAGGTGGGTACTGCCATCAAGGCCATTCAGGTGGTCCAGCAGGTTTGCCACTCTGCTCACACCAGCATGCTTCACCTCCTGCAACGCCTGGACCTCTTGCATTGCAAGGTGATCCAGCCGCTTAGGCACAACCTTGACGGCAACCTCTTGCCCCGAAGCAGGGTCAGACCATCTGCATGAGTGAGCTCCAGCTATGATTTCCTAAGCGATGCAACGAGCAGGGCACAAGATCCCCAGAGCATACTTCTCAATTCGATCTGAAGCTGCTCCTCTGCCCACAGTATCGTCATGCAGGCGGAAGCGCCGGTACGGCTCTGCCACGTTCATTAAGCAGCAGAGCGTGGCAATAACAACAAGCGGCCGCAAATTGCAGTGGGTCTAAGTCCAGTTCAGTGCAGCACATGTACAAGTGCACACAAGCACAAGCGATTTGAGCACAGGAGCTTGTTGCCGACAAGCTGGCAGGTTTCGCTGCTTAGCGCAATGTGCTGTCAAAGACAACCGTTGCAATTCCTGCGTCGGTCGCAAGCAGGCTAGGCGTACCTCAATGTGAAGGATCCCCTCAAATCGGTACTCAGGATGTTTCATCTCGTTTCGTATCGGTTCGTATCGTGTGGTGCAGCATGACTCATGTCATGGCAGAAGCATGTCAGAATCAAGGCAGAAGCATGAGCACGTCAGAATCTCTTCAATGCGATCCTTCTTTGCCCAGAAGGATCGCATGATTATTTACAAATTCATTTCAGACTGTTTAGACATGATACACGCTTAGTACTGGTGGGTTTGACCAGGTTACTGAGAAGTCTGGCACATCTGTACAACCTAGTTGGTTGGCTGAAGATGTAAATTCTCTCTCTAGTTTCTCTCTAATGTCTTCTGGTAGTTGCTGTGCTACAAAGCTGAGATGCGGTCTTTCATCATCACAAAACACAGATTTAGAATACGCTTGGGTGTTGGATCCGTGCGTTTCTCAGCGACCTGCCCAGCGACCGTGAGGCTGGCTGCACGCACACTTGTGCAGCTGCATCATGACGAAGAGGGCCCTGATTGTGGGCTGCAACTATCCTGGATCGCCCCACCAGCTGGCTGGGTGCGCCAACGATGCAAGCAGTATATGCTCGCTGTTACGTGAGGTGTTCGACTACAAGCCGCAAAACATGCTCATGATGGTTGACTCGGACCCTCAGGCAGTGTCACCCACAGGCGCTAACATTAAGGTGGGGTCGTGCCTGTATATGCTACTGACCTGCGGCACCACTAATGCCTAGACACACTGTTTTATGTATGTTATGTTCGTCTGCGGCAGTCTACCCTACATGTGCACATGGAAATGCAATGCCTCTGTTCTGTAGGCTGAGCTGACCAGGTTGATGGGCCTCACTCTGCCTGGTGACACCCTATTCTTCCACTTCAGCGGTCATGGAACACAGATCCCCACTGACGACCCGCAAGAGACGGATGGCTTGGACGAGGCAATTGTGCCAACGGACATGAATGTGATTCTGGACGATGATCTGCGAGTCATAGTCTGCAAGCTTCCTCTGGATGCGCACTTCACCATGCTGGCAGATTGCTGCCACAGTGGGACCATGCTGGACCACAAAGTCAGAGACTTGCCTTTAGGGACAAGCAAGGCGCCGAATGGAGACAGGCCATACATAGGACCATCCCTTAACAAGTAAGTCCTCACAGACAAAGACTCTGGTGTCCCACTGCACACTTGCATAGAGACAATCATCAAAGGATGCAAGGTTTGAAGGACACACTGTCATGACCAGTCCAGTCTGTTTTTGCAATCTAGGACTGTCCACAGCGCTTTCAGTGGCCATTTGAAGATTGTTTTCCCGGGTTTTCTGTACCTCATTGCATACCCTCCTTTGGGGAAGATGATCTCTCTTACAAATGTGAAAGACTTCTCACAGAATCACCTTCTGCCCCTAATTCTCTGCCTGAGCCCGTACCCAGTCTGCATCCTTCCGGCTAAGTGTATGTACAGCGACCAGCTTCGGTCATTTGAGGTCACTGTTCTGTGGGCAAGCAAGCTTCAGTCACACCTCAAGCTGCTCGCCATAGTTCTGCCTATCTCTGCCGTCCCTTCACCATTGCTTGATCCATGCAGGTCTCTGCCATATGAGATGTTGATGGCAGAGTTGGGGCGCACCACAGGGCAGCAGGTCTGCCAGGGCAACATGCGCTACAGCCTCACCCAGGCTTTTGGCCCAGATGCCTCCCTGAAGGCGCAAGCATACCTTGGGGTCAGTTGCCCTCACCTTCACCTGCATTGCATGCTGTTGATGATGCCTCAGTCTGTAAAGAGCATGGCTGATGCTGCTTTAAGGAAGTGCATGCATTGCATCAAGGCACAGCATGCACCATGTGTGTATGCAGCAAATACGCTGTTTTGTATTCTACCAGATCTGCCAGATCATGGAGTACGTCTCATTATCTTTTTGTCATGCTTGTGGCAAATGTCTGTGCACGGTCTGTGTGCTTTGGGAAAAACATCATGAGCTGAATTTCAGACATGGCTGTGTGCAAAGAATTTGCCACTGCTGCTGGGCAGCCTGTCTGCTGAGATGCGCGCCATTTTCAACCCCGATGTATCTCCTTCACGCTTTCTTCCAACAATGCATGAAAGACATACAAGACATATTCTGTTGTTATTGTCTTATGTAGCTGGCTGCATATTGCACGACTACAGACTGCAGGGGGCTTTGCAGCAGGACTGCCTGTGGCAGCCATTGTTGCGATCCCTGTTACGGCTAAACAAGAGCAAACACAAAGCACAATCACAGCGGGAAAAAGGGGAAAAGCAAAAACAAGCAATCAGCAACCACATTGACAATATTCACAGCTATCCCTGGTGTTCTTTGAGTGCCAAAGTCAACAGGATAAAGGTTCAGGGTCAAGGGTCATTTTACCATGCACATGTTTCAGGCATTTGTGGAGGAAAGAGAAACAGACCTGATCTTGGCAATCTGCTCACCTGTGTGATGATGAAGAAAGCAGCAAGTCTGCCACAGTCATGGCATACTGCAGCTGATTATGCACAGTGCTATGCAGAGGCCTGGGGAAGCACTCCCGCCAAAAGTGGCAGCACCTGGTGGCAGTATGCGTGTCATCAATCCCTCTGCCATACACCATTGCCAACAGCCAAGGCACTGCACGCTGAATACGCACAGCTGCAACGTCAGCAACCTTCTGTGCTGTGTAGATGCTTGGGGAAGCCCCCCGGAAAAAATGACACCCAGGACCCTTGCCATGAACTTGTCCACCATTACATTGCTGGGCTCATGGTACTGCCTAGTGGACATGTATAGGTGCAGCGTGAACAGTTTGCTGTGTGGTGTAGATGCTGGGAGAGGCATTCAGGGAAGAGGTGGCAGCCAACGGTGGCAGGATGCCCAGCTTCAGCTTGGCTACCATTGCAGATGTGGCGAGCCGGGTGTGGCTGAAAGCCAGGGCCTGGAAGGGGGGCAAGCAGACCCACCAGCCTCAGGTACACCCAGCACAGCTTCTTTTGTTAATGACTTTTTTTGGTTATCCACTTATATTATAATAATAGAGTAACAAATATGAATATTGTATCCCTCCAAAATTGTATAAATCTTGTTTTGTCCATATTGCAAGCTGCTCTGCCTGAAGGTGGTGCACGCATTGCTAAAGCCTTCCTCAAGGTTGTAAAATAGTGTTGTGCGTCCTTTCATCTTAGCACAAACAGTAGCAGTTCATTCCAGGTTGATGACTATCATCTGCTTGGTCTTCGTCTGTGTGTCTGTCTGTGTGTCTGTCTGGCTGTCCACATGTCTATTTATGACTGTCCATATGTCTATCTATGACAGCATTGCACACAAGACCAAATTTAGGAAATGAAGGATCATCAGCCAAACACTTATTGAACTCGTGCATGTTCTCATGCAGCTTATCATGCAGCTTGCCCCAGTGTGATTGTTTTGCTAGCATGTTACTGCTCCACGCCGCTGCTTTTGATTCCTTGAATTGGCGCAGCAATAAGCCTACTTGGCATGGATTTTCTGCATACTAGTTTGTCATGTGAATCATGTCTTACATTGCATGTTGGCCAAAGCCGTTGGCTGTGTGCTGCGTGCATTTTGCAAGGTTCATCAATCCAATCTCCAGAAGTTTCAGCTGCTGCCTCAGAATCTGCAAACACCAGTTGTCAAGATGCAGAAAGTCTGTCTGTGCATGAGGTGTCTGTCCATGATATGTCATGGTCCTGTATATCTCCACTGTTTGAAATCTTTCCCTATTGTGTGCAGGGCTTATACAGAAAGCCAGGTGTGAGACCCCCTGGGGGACCCATTCCCTACCCCTCCATGCCACCCCACTGGGCCAGTTACCCTGCCTTTGCCAATTCCTCAAACCCTAGTGCTGTTGCCTTCCCAAATCCAGCCTCTTCTTCAGCAACAGGGTATGGTCAGTCGCACGTTGCACCAATGGGGTTCAGTCAGTCTTCTTCACCCCCGCAGCTGGCAGGCTATGCAGCACTTCTGCCTTCTTCTTCAGGCATGAGGCTGAACCCCACTGCAAGCCCCTACCCTCAGATTCCAGTTCACCCTTCTTCTTCCTTCCAGCAGAGTGGGATTGGTGGCCGGTTGAACCCCAATGCAGCCCCCTACTACCCCCCAGTTTCTGGCGTCGGTCGGCCCTCAACCCCTGTGAACAACCCTAGCAACCCATACTCCCAGAAGCAACAGCATTTGCAGCATTATACGGGCCAATTGAATCTGCCAAATCCTGCATTCAGCATGCAGCCTCTGCAGGATTTGGAGAAGGGATACCCTAATGCTGTTTCTGGCCGAATGGGACATCAGGCTAGGGTTTCCGCTGGTGGCTATCCTGGCTACTCAGGGATTTTTGAGCCTGGCCTTCAGCAAAACCAGCAGGGTCTGGAGAATTCATACCCTACAGGTGAATTAGGCTCCCAGCGTCAGCACCACATCCGGGGTGGATTTCTCCATCAACATCACCATTCAAAGGAGAAATTGGTGGTGCCGATGGACTGGCACATGGATGTTTTGGCGGGAAAGACTCCCTCCACCTTTTCACCCCTGGCCAATCAGGCAATGAGCCCATCTTTCCCGCCACTTTCAGAGCCTATCACTGCAGCCCCCGACTACACCACCATGGGCCACCAGTCAATGTCCGCTTCTTTCCCGCCAATTCCAGAGCTTACTATTTCCGCTCATGACTACCCCATGGAGCATGACGTCATCCCCATCCCCAGCTCAGGCCCCAAACGTTTCACCCAGCATGCCTTCAGGGTTTCCACCCAGAAATTTGCTCATGGTAGTTTCAGCCCCCCTGAACAGCTGATTGCGGCAGACAACCCTAGTCAGGATGTTGGGGCTGTGGCTTACCCTAGCCAGGGCTATGGGCCTACCATAGCCAACCCTAATCAGAGCAGCGTCGTTGACCCTAGCCAGATCATCTACACTGTGCAGCAGCAGGGTTCTGGAGGACCAGCCGGGTATGGGTCAACAGACCCTACCTCAGCCACTCAGCCTATGGTGATCAATGGCATGCTGGCACACCCTACTCAGGGCAGTGAGGCAGCTCAGATGCTGAGTCATAGCAGTGGCCTGGTGGCAGATCCTCACATGGGCGCAGATTATGGGCTTACCGGCAATGGGGGTACTGGGGTCTCAGGGGGCAATGGGGGCCCAGGGGGGTTGACGCAGCAGGCTGCCCCCCTCATGGGCACCAATGGCCGCCCCAGGATCTCAGGTATGCAGAACTGTTACAGCACAAAACAGTATTCACAGCAAAGGCAAGGTCAAAAGTTGTACCAGACGTGTCAGCTCCTTGTGGCACAAATGCAATATCCATCTAGTGATACCTACAGACCTCAGTGTGGAATGCACTTCTGCTCTCCAAGCTGTGCATGCATGTGAGCAGACCTATGCTGCAGAGCTTGAGTGTCCATCTTGAACTTGACACAGTGCAGTTGCTGCCTCAGTTGTTGCATGCATGTCAAGATTATACACAAGAGCCGATACCCCCTCCCGGGGTGAAGCTTTAGCCTCGGCAGGACTGCAACTCTATGCCGGCAACCATTGGGCTATGTCATGTACAACAGGCCAATCACGACTAAATTATTAGTACATGTCAAACTTGTTGCAGCATCAGTCATCACTCATGTGCCAGGCAAGGACTGGCACGCAAGCACTGTGCCTGAGTGCATGGATACAACAGTTGCAAGCATGTCTTACACGCAAAGCTTTGTACCTGGGCAGCCTTGGCTTCTCATCAAATTGATAGTTTCTTATTTTTCTTTTCTTTTCTTTTCTTTCCTGTTCTTTTCTTTTCTTTTCTTTTCTTTTCTTTTCTTCTCTTTTCTTTTCTGAAAAAGTGTGTGGTGCAGGGCGGCCGGGGTCCAAGCCCCACCCCAGCAACCAACTCCACAAGGCGTAGTCTTCTCTTTTTCTTTTTCTTTTCTTCTCTGAAATAGTTTGTGGTGCAGGGCGGCCGGGGTCCAAGCCCCACCCCAGCAACCAGCTGCACAAGGATGCTGCGGTGCTCATCAGCGGCTGCATGGACAATGAGACATCGGCTGACAGCACCGCTCCTTCAGACCCTACTAGGGCTTGTGGAGCCATGACTAATGCCCTGGTGACTGTAGTCAGGGAGCACTACCACAACTACCCTAGCACCCCTCTCACCAACAGGTCGGCCTCTTCTTCATCTGCCAACTGTGCAATTGTGCCCTAGGGCTGATGTAGTACTCTTGAAGAGACCTACTGAGGGCTGGATGTCACTAAATTGACGCCAAAAGGTGTCGTCTTTTCTTCTCTTTGCCTTTCCTTTCCTTTTCTGAGGGCTGGACATTACCTGATGGTGCTTACCAATTTGGGCTGGAATGCCTTGAATGCATAATTCAGCTGCATATGGTCAGGCCTCCTGACATTCATGCTTACGGGCATGTGCTGACCAATGACTCAGTTGTGCGCACCACAACAGCCTGCCATGCCTCACCTTGTCAGTCTTGTTAGGATTTAGAGGTGAAACAGAAGGGCGGTACCCCTTATCTGCAGATTGCACTCAGGCAAACACAGTCACACTTGCAATGCCATGTTCAAACAATAACACGTTGTACAAAAGAAGAGAAAAGCCTACGCCTTTTGGCGTCGTTTAATGAGAAGCCAAGTATTATACCGGGCTCTCAATTTGGTTCTGGAGTAACACGCTGTACTCAGGCTGCTAACATGTGCTCCAAAATTGCAAAAGAACGTAAAATGATACCAACAGCAGTTGAACAATTATGTGCTGTGACTGACTACCATCGTGAACTTGCAGGGATTTGGTGGTGAAGGTGCGAGAATTTCTGAGCAGTGCTGGTTTTGCACAGCACCCATGCCTCGGCTGCAGCAAGCAGAACGCAAAACTGGCATTTGCTGTTTGAGGACCTTTTCAGTGAAGCGACTGTAACTGTTTCTGGCTGTTCAAAGTCACGTCTTTGTGGCAACGCTTGCAGAGTGTGTGATCATAGTCACAAAACCCGCTATCATCGCATGCCAGCACTAAGCATGATACCATGTATGATAGTGGCTGTTGCAGCATTGTTACCTTTGCACCATGGTCTATGGGGGTAGCATCACACCAAAGCATTGCAATTGCCGCGTGCAGTTCTTGCCAAATTTGCTGCAGCATTCTGAGTCAGCTCACTGCATGACTTCACTTACCTCAACAATTGTACTGTCCTGCTGTGAGCGTAGTGCATCAACTTAGGAGATTCAGTTTCTCTAATTCTAGATGCTATGAGCTTGCAAATGTGTTGGAAAATTGCAAGAGGCCGCAAAAGATAGAGACTAGCTGATTGGACAAGCTTCCCTCTGACAGGAGGAAGCTCATCTGAGCAGGAAGCTGCTGCACACCCCTGTGCATGTGCTCTCAGAGGCTACTGCTTTGCTGTACAGAATACAGCTGTCCTGTTTTGCATGCTCTTTGCGTGCTGCATAGTTGGCAAATAGCAGGCCGTCCTTGCAGTCTGTTTTCATTGTGCAAGACTGCTGCCTGCACCAGCAGCTGGTCACGGCTAGCGTTATAGTCATTCTTGCAGCAGTGTGCTCAGTTAAGCAAGAGTGGCATTGTGCTGATTGACTTCGTGTGCAAGCTACATCAACACCTTCTGTCGGAGTGTACAAGTCTCAGCACAAGACATAAGCCGTGCTGTTCAAGGTGACTCGACAATTTCAGGGCAGTCCTAAAAGAACAAAAAGAATTTGCTTTCCAGTGAGCATACCAGGAGCCTCCTGAGGCAACAGCCTGGAGCTTGGCAGTCCTATTTTGACATAGCTACACTATGATTATCATACCATAGATATTGACACAAGGACAGCGAGCTGATGAACTACTTCACGCACATCACATGACAGATGTCTTGCTGCAGCATTGGCACGTCCTGAAGCAACAGTTGTCTCAGTGTGTCAACTTCATGTCACCTGAGCTTGGCCATGAGAGCAAGACCAACCACACCAGATATCCTGCCAGATATCTTGCAAGATATCTGGTCCTGTTGTACAATTGTGCTGCTGTGATTGTGAGTACGGTATGCATGCAGTCGCTTTCACTTTGTCCCAAGTCAACGTTGGTCATCATGATCTTTCAATAAATGATTAAATGCAGATCCATGTCTGGTCTCACTGTTGCATGTTGTCAGCTTTCTGGCCTGCAATTGACACAGGCACAGACAGAGTGAGTGACTGTCAGGCACACATGCTATAATAGACACCCCAGTTATGTGCGTGCCCATGCACCAGTGCATCAATGAAGACACACATTTGCTGTTGGCTGCAGCCCATGAGCCATGTGCAAGGACTCAGCATCAGAAGTGCTCACCCGGCAACACATGCTCTCACTGAATCCCATCTTCGCTCAGCCATCAGATGCAGCTAGTGTTGCAACAGACACACCACTGACAGACGGGGCGTACATCCCTGCAAGCTCATCAAACTTCAAATCACGGCCTAATAATAATAATAATAATTAAAACATGTACTTAGCCAGCAGGCATCAGGTGCGTACGACGCAAGTCAGTTCCCTCCAGACAGGCTTGTTCAGAGCATCACGGGTGTAGCGGTCTAACTTTAAATTGTGAATGTCAAACAAAACAACATCATTCCAAACAGTCCTAGGTCTGCCACGACAGTTTTGGCGCACCAACTGTCCATGCATGAGTAGTTTGGGCAATCTGCTGTCAGCCATCCTGCAGATATGACCAAACCACCTAAGCCTACAGTCTAGAGTATTCTGATACTATTTTGTGTAACTCCAAACTAGTCCCATGGTTGCAACAGTCCAGTGTAACAGTCTTGTGGGGTGTGCACTGTGCAGCAAAGCAGCAATCATGTAGCAAAGTCACTGACATGAGCCTGGCTTGATGATATTGGGCATGTATGTAACAATCTGGTGGTCCAAAACAATACCTGAGAACATGACAGGCCATTTGTGAAGCACTAGGAGTGTGACAGATTGCAAAGGGTCAAGGCAGGCATGATAGTGACCATGACAGGAAGCGTTTACAATCATTTAGACACAGCAGCCTGTACTGAACGCTATATGCTTTCAAGCAGACTTTCAATGGTGAGAGCACATAGCAAACAACAGCACAGCAACCAAGTTGTTGTAGACGTGATTTTCTTGCTGTTTGCCAGCATCTATAAGAGTGATGTAGAAGAAGGTGAGGCAGTGAGCAAGGACATAATGCGAGAATGTTGAGCAAGAGGGGTGCCTGCAATGCCTTGTGGAGTAACAAAAATCCCGCGCGGAGAAGTACGATCAGAAGGCTAACTTGCTGTGAAACATGTCATACGGAAAAGAAGAAGAGGCAAGAAAAGAAAGAAGGGGAGAAGGAGAAAAACTAACTTAGTGATTTGACTTGCAAGAGCTGAGTCAGCCAGCCAGCGCTGCAGTGCCCAGCCACACAGGACAGCAAGACGGTGAAGAAGAGGAGGAGAACAGAGGATAGGAGCAAGGGCACAGGCAAGAGGAGGGAAAAGACAGTGCAGAGCACAAAAAATAAAAAGCTGCACAAGAGAAGGAAAGGACCAACGAAACATGCAGTTGGGGTAACATTGTGTCTTTGTCCCTCTGCATCATAGAAGCATGAAAAGGGGGGGGCGGACAAAAAGAGAAGTTTACGCTTTCCAGCGATCATAACGGGAGCCTCCTAAGGCGGCAGCCCAGGGCAAACATATTTTGATCCTTTCATAGAAGCATGATGAATCCATGAGAGAGACTGTGCGCACCTTGAGCGACCAAAACATAGGTGGCCCCGCAGACACAGAAGAAGCCGAGGAACCACCACAGCAGAATGGTGGCCACCTTCTTCCAGTTGGTGTGAGATGGGCCCTCGGCAAATCCTATGGCTGACACTGCACACACCTGCATGCCATTCCCAGCTTGTCTAGTCACCCCTCAATCCTAAAGACTGACGCTAGGGCAATGACATGTGCAGCCCGGCGTGTTATTGTCTGTTGGGTCCCAGTTGCCCCCCAGGACATTAAACGTATCGAATCGGGGAAAAAAAATGAAATCGTTAGGTAGATCAGATGGGCATGACAACTACAATTGTGCTGCAAGTGATGACGCGTACCTATGGCGCACAAAAACCCAAAACAGCTGATGTTGTCGGTGCCTACTTTGCTCCTTGTGTGTTTCCCCTGATCTTGACTTTTCTAATTGAGCACATGATAGCAAAACAACTATGCTGCAGCAATGATAAGCCTCTTTAGGTTGAAGTCAGAAATCAGCGGCTGATGATCCCAAAGGTGTCCACGTCAAGGAATCCTGGTAATGGTGATCATTAGTTTGGCTTGCGGGACCATCATTTGCCTGATCAAGTCAAGCTTGTGTGGGATACAGTCATGACATGTCACCATGGCAGACCATGGCAATGTGTATCTTCACGTTCCACATGGTGCAGGGAGTGTCATAGAGGAGGATTTTGACCTATAGCACTGCCATACACTGAGTGCGAGATGGACTGCAAGAGAATGATGCACTGTACAGCATAAAGGAGGAGGAGGAGATGGAGAAGATGAGTAGAGGAGGAGGGAGAGAAAGTTCGAAGTTGGAGAAAAGAATAAGAAGAACAAGGGCATGTACAGCCGGGAGCCCTTTAATTTAGATTGGAATGCGTCAGCAGCGCATGAACATCAGTGTTTTCAAAACCGCTTAAAACCTGTATGATATCTTTGTTTGACATTTCCGGTCTACTGGTCCAATGGTCATGGTTGGCCCCAACGACCATTACCATCTGATGAATGAATGAATGAATGAATGAATGAATGAATGAATGAATGAATGAATGAATGAATGAATGAATGAGTGAGTGAGTGAGTGAGTGAGTGAGTGAGTGAATGAATGAATGAATGAATGAATGAATGAGTGAATGAATGAATGAATGAGTGAATGAATGTGTGAATGAATGAATGAATGACTGAATGATTGAGTGAATGAATGAATGAATAGCGCTTGTGGAGCTTAAGTGCATACAAGATGTCACCAGAAAGCAAGTCAGGGTGTATGTTGAGCAGGGTAGCGCAAGCTTACAATGACATATGTGATGACTCCTCCCTTGAGCTGTAGCAGGGACAGTATGGTGATGGAGACGGCAGTGTACGCCATCACCACAGCACTGCGGAAGGGGGTCATCTTTGCCAGCTGCACACCTGCACAGACAGAGACATCAAAGCAAGCCTATGGCATTCTATGCAATGATGCATGGTGCGGTCCCTGACAGCATGAATCTGCAATACAGCCATGCCTGCAATGCTCCAGTGCTCCAGGTACGACATGCCCAACAGCCTTCTGCTGATGAAACACTGTGTCGAGGGACAATCAAGCAAAGCTCTGAAAGCATTTATCCTTCAGAAGTCGTCCAGCAGCTGGCTAGGGCCACCAATTCTCTCTGACTGATGCAGCCAGCTTGGAATTGGACAGTCAGATATTGAGCATTTCAGAGGCATCTCAGCTTGAAGGAAGGTGCAGCAACCACCTGGACCTAGCAGACCTTGAGCAAGATTCCATGCACTCCATGCAACAGAACAACACCATTCAAAACTACGCCAGCAGGGTCTCACCAAGGTCAGGTCACACACCTGCCTATGGTTGAAATGAAATTAAGCCAGGAGATCATCTCACCTGAAACAGGTGCCAGCTGGAAGCCGCACAGCAGGCTACCAAGGGCCATGCCAATAGCCCCCACAATGCGACCGCCGAAGCCAATGTTGACTGCTGCGGAGACAGCACCGCTGTGGTACAGGTCTGACATGAAGACGAGAACACCGACTGAGGTGCGGGCATTGTTGGCTCCATGAGCCACTGACAAGCACAAGCATGTGACCACCTACACCAACCATTGACTGGGTGATGACTAGATTGACTGGGTCCTGGCTAGATTGACTGGTGCATGAACAGATGGGTGGATGCAATGACTGCACTGATGCATGCATCAGTTGATTGGGTGTTTGTTTGACTGGCTGATGGCGTGACTGGTAGGTTGACTGCCTCACTTGTTGACTGAATAAATGATTGAAAGAGAGGGTTGTAGGCTTGATTGACTGAATAAATGATTGAAAGAGAGGGTTATAGGCTTGATTAACTGAATGAATGATTGAAAGAGAGGGTTATAGGCTTGATTGACTGGACCCAATTGGACGGCTGGCAATGCTAGTGCAGGTGAGCACAGAACAGGCTGACCTAGTGATCACCGCATTGCAACTCATGCCAAGAACAGGACTTGAAGAGAGTTTCTTTGAAAAGGCCACATACACACAGACACAGACACAGACACAGACACACACAGATGCAGACACAGGGACACACAGACAGACACACAGACACTCACACAGACACTCACACACACAGACGCAGACCCACACACAAACACACACAGCTCCAACAGACAGGCCTGAGCAATGCTGACAACAGATGCTATAGCAAGATGCCAATAAGGTTGAACACAAACTTATAGCCTATGCATGAGCTCACAACAACTGGCTGCCTAAGCTAAAGGCCAAGCTGAGAATCATGAGTGCATCAACAACTTGCATGCATAAGACATGAGAGTGCATTCTTGCCTGAAAAGGAGCAAAACAGTCCTCTGCTGCCGACTCATATTCCTCAGCTGTGGCATGGATGCGCATGAGGGTGGTGTCCGAGGATATTCCAGCAAACAGGTCTCTTTCGAACAGCCAGGCATGCACGCGCTGCAGCCAGCCCTTCATGTCTGCAGCCCGGTCACAGTCTGCCAGATCCTGCACTGTCACATCATCCTGCAAAGCAAGCAGTGTCATTTCTGGATGCAAGACACACCTAACGTTGTGTCTGGCCGAGTAAGAGTACATGCAATGCCAGGATGCATGTGCTTTGTATCCTCTTGGGGTGCATGCAGGCACCAATCCAGGCATTCAATCACTGATGCATTCCAATTCACTCAGTTTTGCGTTCAACTGTTCACTCATGCCTTTAAGCCATCATGCATTCATTTATTCTCCCACTCATTTGTACATTCGGTTGTGCAATCATTCGTTCATGCTTTCATTCGTTCATCCATTGATTGAATCAATCATTCATTGAAGGTTTTATTCATGCAATGCAGCCTGAATGCACGCCAAGGCAAGACTGACTGTGAGACCATGCACATGCCTGAGCCAATCAGAATCATGCAATCAGCAAATGACAGCCATGTCTGGAGACAGATAGCCAGCGCACCAGGCCTAGAAAGTTCATTCTCCTCAACACCTTCAAGTTGGGTTTCCTGCTGGTCACCCGACGAGTCATGTAAGGTATGAACATGGTCATCAAGACACAGCTGCCAGATCCTATCGCAGCCAAGATGATCACAAGTTCTTGTGCTGTCAGTTTGAGGGGACTCAGTCTTGAAGGGGAGCCTATGACCTCAATGATGAAGAGCCCCAGCGCCACAGCTAAGAAGCAAGCACCAGCTGGCAGAATCTGCATGCAACAGCAGATTTGGTAGGTATAGCATGAGCCTTGGCTGAATCGGCGTGCGTGCAACAAGCCTTATGGCTGCAGAGCGCCCTGCAGCATCTGCCCAGATAGCATGGTTTGTCAAGCCGCGTGTGCGACAGCCTATAATTATCCAGAAAGCAAGCACTGTTTTGGCAAAATGCAGGGACATGCAGTACCTGGTAGCAAACACAATGCTATCATGAGATTGACTCAGTAGCACTGTGCAGGTGTTGGAGGATAGAGTGCCAAGTTCCAGAAGCAGAAACGGATTTGAGAGAAATGCAATGGTGACTAAACAAGCAGTAATGCCATGTTGTGCAAGTGTGCCACATTGTGCAGTGTGCAACTGTGTGCTGACATTACATCTCGCTACAGTACCTTCACTTGACAACAAGACACTGCGTGTACACACATGCGTAATGAACCGTAAGAAGCAAGTACCCAGAGAACCCTGTGGAATGTGTCCTCTCCACGCATGAGGAGACTTCTCATACCCAAAAACGACAGCAAGATTAAAATTATTGTGATCCACGGTGCGCAGAACCAGGTTAGGAAAATTGGTCCGAGCCCAGTCAAGAACGGTGGGGAGCTCAATATTTGTCCAAACTCTAAAGAAGAGGCACCAGGGAAAACAAGAACAGCCCCCACTATGCTTGCAACTGCACACGCAACAAACAGATAGGTCAAGTGAGGTCTAGGCAAACTTTTAGAGATTAAAGACGTGTCACTCACATCATGTGGACATCTGCTGTTGAATAATGGCTGCCATTTGTCTCAGCATCATGCAATGCAGATAGGCATGCTTGCATGAATAACACTGCCAGTGGAATAGAAGCTCACCTGTTCCAAGATACGCAGGGACAAGTATCTGCCTCCATATGGCAAGGGATTGCCACACTACTGGGGTTACAACGGTCCACATTATAGCGTACAATGTCAATTGCGGATGAGATTTGAGCTCCGTTGTTTCATCCAAAAATCCTCCAAAAGTGGTGTATGTGCGTGGACCAAAGGCTAGGACACCAGCAGTCTGACATATAACGCCTAACAAAACAGCAGTACGATACTTGATAACTCTGGCGCCCAGGACTGGTCCCCAGCAATTAGCAGTGAAGTTGGCGCCTGCAGCAGCAGCGACGCTTGATCAAGACTGGCTGGCACCCACATCAGAAGAGAGGACAAGAGGGGTTTGGTGGAGCCGTTACCGACGGTGAATGCGTTGAGAAAAGCAGCTATTGATCCGAAAGCTACTATCCATTCGGCGTTCTCCATCACCCGGCCGCCCTGGCCCACGCTAGCCAGGAGAAACAGCAAGTCACTTCATAGGGGGGCCTTGAAGTTCAACTAACAGAGTCACACGAGGCGTTTTGCACTATCAAGCTTTCTGGATACTGGAAAGCTTATCCTTGTGCGTCGCTGTCTTCTGCGCCTTGCGTAAGATTCACAGAACGCAGCTGTACAGCAGAGCTGGGCCAAGTAAGCCCGTTCCGGAGCAGTGAAATGGCTGCAAGCCGGCTGCTGCTAAGCAAATTGTAGGATCATCACAAGGAGGCTACTGTGGCCGAAGGCATCACTGCTAAATCCGCAATTCTAGAGCAGTTACTATTGCGCATACTCTTAGCAGTTTCTCTTGCGCCCATATTGTCGCTCACCGAAGACTCTAAATTTGAGAGGCTGAACCATCAGCTAAAATCATTGCTGGATTGTCTTCTATGCACACAACATGGAGCTTCTTGCACAGCACGTAAAGTCTTTCTGGGTATTACTTGCGGAGAAGGATGACTCGTGATCAACAACGCGCTTCTTGTAGGCTGACCAGCTGCATAAGGGCACCCATATGGGCACTGCAGTGTCAGCTTGACAGAGCCCACAACGATATCGCAGCAGCAGCATACGAAAGGTATTGCTTCCAGCAGAATGATCATCAGCAAATGTCAGAAAGGAACTTTGCAACTGAGCTGACATCAGATTCTGCAGTTGCTCATTATGTCCAGGTTGCAGCAAGATCTGAAGCTTGTCAAAAATGAGTGGCCCTTGTCATTTCAAATGGCCCCAGTCTATTGAGTTTGCGTACACTGGGAGGGTCTCATCCTTTCAAAATTGCTCTCAAGTTGCAACAGCATGCACAGACACTTCAACACAGTGTTATATGGGCGAGACCATGCAAGGCAGGTGGCAGCAGCTGCCAAGCGTATAATAGTGTCAAAAACAGCATCACATGCATGTTCAGGAAAAGAGAAAGAAAGAAACCTGACTCAGGCATTTCAGCAAGCACAACAGCAGCCTCCTAAGGCAGCAGGTAAGAGCAATCATGGTGCAGTGTCAACTATTGCGCATTGCTGATACAGAGGAACTGGATTGACATCAAGTGCGAATAATTGTTGCTGCTCAAAAGCTCATGATCGCATTCTTGTGTGTACACATGGACAAACTGTCAGAATGCACTTCATAAGTCATTCATGCAGTTGCACAGAAGATTCCTGGTAGACCCTTTTTCCTATTGTGGTGAAAGTGACTTCAAGCAAGTCTGACCACAAAGCGCAGGAAAGTACACACTCGTCTCTTCTTCTGTGCATACATACTTGCCACATCTGTAACTGTTTGCTGCCAATCTGTTACGCCATGTCTGCCATGCAGCATGTAATGCTTGCCCATTTGCTCTATACAATGCTGAGCATTTCAAAAGGCCAGTCAGCATTCATCATGGGGCCGGCTTTACATGAGCCCCTTCCTGGCTGGTCTTCGCCTTTTCTTGCTCGTCTATCTTTTTGAGCAGCTCGATTTTTTGTTTGCGAGCTGCAGGTGTCCAATGCTTTGAAAGCATGGAAGGATGCTTTGTACAAATCTTCTTGATGTCAGTCGGAGTGAAGCCGGAGGCTTCTAGCTCTGCCATGAATGACTCGGCGGCCTTCGTTGAAGCGTGACGAGCGCCTGACATAGCCGCTGTCCCCAGTTGCTCAAGCTGTCTCGTACATCGCAGTGTCGACAAGAAAGCCATGGCGCCAAAGTATTGGCTGAGATCGACGCGATATCGTTAGCTGTTGTTGCTCATGATGTTTTCAATCCACTCTCCTGAAAATGGTGTCTCTCCTTGACAGATACTCTTGCCTGTCACACCTGATGATTTTTGGTAAGATGCACATGATGGTCAGATTGGTTTGGCATGTGCAATGACTAAGCAGAAAGTTATTGATCAGGACACACCAGCATAAAATCATCACAAAAAACACGGCACAGGGAAGTCAGATGCCAAGCAAGCTGCACAACATTTTGCACACACCAGATGTGTTTGGCATGCATGTTTCCTGCAGACTGGTGTTCCTGATGGATGCACTGATCTGCATACATTTTTGCAGGTACCAACTACTGAAATCAGGGCCTCTACAGACTGTGTTGCAAACATAGTAGTTCTGTAAACTTGGCGCCCTGTGGATGCTCTACATGTACATTCTATAGCATAGTAGCTACTCTAGTCATGCACAGCTTGTTCTACACTTCTTTGTCAAGGTGTGCTCTGTAACGGATTCGTTCATATGAATGGCTGAAGCCAGAAGTGCTGCAAAGCAACAGCATGCAGACGCAAGATGTAACATGCAACAATTGCAGGATCAACAATCCACTTGTTGTTCCACTGCGCTTTCTGTTTGAGCACGCTCGCCTGCACACATAAAACACTGCCTGTTATATTCACTGCTGCAGATGCCGAAAGCTATGGAAACAACAATGCCATGTATGCAGCGCAGAGTCCTCCCCAGCAACAATGCGAGGCATCAAATTATGCTGCTTGATAGCTGCTCATTCACTGCATTGTGACTATTGTGACATTGCGGAGACCTGCAGACATGCACAATGCAATATTACTCTGATGCATACCAGCAGCATACGCACGGCCCTGCTCTTCAGCTCCGTCTGTAGGTTTGTCCAGGGGATGCTTCTTGGGTATTACAAACAACGCTTTGCCAGCAGCATATTCAACCCCATCTGGTCTGTCCTTGACTGTCGCCCTGACCCAGGTTTTGCGCCCTTCTATGGAATCTAATGAGGCTGTGCAGATGATGTGTGAGCCAGCAGGTATTGGCTGCAACAAGAGCCGCAATCAAACTGATGTCTGATGTCATGGCAGCATCTGATGCACCGTCACAGGCTGCTCAATAGTGTGGCGGCAAACGGCACACCTGTTTCCAGTCCATCACCATGTGCACAGTGAAAGCTGGCCCAGGATCCAGCATACCACGCTTCTTCATTACATAGTTCAGGCCTCCAAACGTTTCGTCCACTATCGCTGCTGTCAGGCCACCATGTACTATTGTGGGGTGACCACATACATTTTTCCCCAACGTGATGAGGGAAGAAAATTCCTGCTTGTCAGCATTGAACGTACACAGCATGTCTTGAAGTAGGCCAACCTTCAGAAATGCTGAGAACTGCAGACAGCACATGTTCAGATTCTGAATGCAGCTGATCATTGAGAGGGTGCCAGTGTGGCAGCAAATCTACACATACATACTATATGGTCTGGTGGCAACTTGGCATTGTTTGAAAGCATTGCTCCTGCTGTCAAGACAGGCTCATTTGCGGGATCAGCTCGAAAGTCATCAAGCCAGTCGACAGACTGCAAGCCACTTTTGCTGTTCAGAGCATCTCGATCAGCAAGCTCGGAACTGTGATATGACGGCAAGCTACTGATGAGGGAAGCCTGCGACTTCAAAGGCATGGTTGGCCAGGCAGCCCGGCGTTGTGGCTGCGGGCAATGACTCAAATGTAATTGAACAGGTGACAGTCTAAGCTGAGCAAGTGATTTTGACACACGCAGCATCACGTCGAACAACTTGTGCTGTCTGAGTCAAAGCTTTTGACCATGTCTTTGACTTTACCAACCTTCTATTCAGCGTGCCTGAAAAGTATATACACGGCGCAAACAACACGCCATACGACACACCATACAAGTGATCGGCATCGATCATGTCACAGACACTCGCTGCCGCCAAGCGCTCGCTGTGGCTTCAAAGATCGGGCGCATGTCTGATCTGGCTGACGATTATTTGCAAGATCGCAGCAATATTGTGGCTGGAAGCAAAGTTTAGCCGCTGGTGTTGGCTAGACATGATCACGTCTGTCTTCTGGCCATCACACTGGATGTCTACTCTGGCGTTGGTCATGCTTCAAGCCCCGGTTGTGGTTACGCAAAGTGCCCTCTTCCTCCCTATTGAGACAGAACCACTGCAGCTGCCCAGCGACGTCGCTGCAGTCAAGCGTACCGTGACTCAGCTGCTGTTGAGATGGACTCCGACATCCTGCCTGCGAGCCAGGCAAGGAGCTTCCAGCAGCATGCCCGACTCAAAGGGGCTCAACTTGCTTTTTAAGCTATGGCAGGGCGGTCCTATCCCCAACTTACAACAAGCGCTTGGCAGACTGAGCACTTGTTGGCAAGGTGTCAAGATGTCAACGCTCCTGGTCATTTGCACCTTCAGTGCAATACTCACGTCACAGTTGTTCAGCTATCTTCAGACCAACTCTACAGGTGACACACACGCACAGCCAAGCAACATGCTACCTGCCATCTTGGACTGCCCAAGCACCACATGCATTTTTGCCTCTGCGGTGCAGGTTCACTCAATGACGCCGTTTTTGGTGGCGTCCTAGCAGTTACTTTCTGTTCAACTGCTCTTGCAAGGTAAAATCAAGGTGTCTTGAACCCAAAGCAACTTTCTTGCTTGGCTCCTGACAACGCTGCCTGCAGGAAACAGGATGTTATACAGTATCCTGACACCAGCCAAGCCTACCTGCCTCGTTTGCTTTCTTGTTTGCCATCAGGTGAGCTTTCTGGTGGGCACTCTGCTTTGATGGCCGACTCTGTCTTGAAGACATGGAATACAGTCACCAGCAGAGCTGTCGGGACCTTATGGTTCTCCCCCATCACGTGAAACAGAGCAGCTTTGCTTTCTGCAGTTGCATAGAACTGCATTGCAGCGGCAGTGCCTGCAGTGTGCATATGTGTACTGCATGCATCATTGGGTTTGAGTTCATCTGCAGTGCATACACCATTGTATGACATGCAAACCGAAACAGATGCTATGCCTGCTTGATTGCTCCAAACAAACAATCAGTTCAAACAGACATCGTCAGGACTCTGCTGGCCGGCCTGCTGCGTATGTTTGCTCTTGAGCAGGCAGAAATAAAACAGTCTATACATCATATCTGTAAGTGGTACACCACACCAGTCATGCATGGCCTGCTGACCAGATGGTGGTGTTGCAGTCTTTGTGGAGGCAAGTACTGTCTCAGCCTTTGCATTTTTGTTCAAGCTAGTGGCCTACATGCTGCTGCATATAGCAGCTGGACTCCCACCTGCGCTTTCCGTTAGAGCTGGCACCGCCACTCAGCTAATAGCTGGCAGCTTCTGTGCTTTGTGCTGGTCCGCTGGTCAGTTCACTGTGCACCTAACATGCTCTTCAATCCCTCACATTAGCTCATGCCTGCCGTTTGTATTGACACAGCATGATTCAAATGCTGTAGTTATTGGGCTTCAATATGCTTTGCATGTGCAGCAGTGCATGTCTACAGACGTGCTTTAAGCCTTTTGTGTCAACAATCCTGAGCTTGGCAGCTCTGAGCACACGGGTTGCTCAGTAGCATGCAAGCACAGAGCAGCACGCTTAGGTTAGTAAGCGAAATACTACTGACAGTACTCTCAGTTTTTGTGATGCATGCATGCATGAGAGCCTTGTGATGCATGCAAGAGAGAGACCCTGACCCAAAAACCCTAAAAGAAAAAATTCTTGTGTTGAAAGTGCAGGAGCGTGCCTAGTGCAGATTGTTTACTCACACCGCGTCAAGCAGTTTCAAGAAGATTCAGGGGGTGACCCATCAGCTCTCCTCATTCCCGCTCTGCTTGACACCAAGGTGAGACAGTCACCTGCTGACACCACCCGCTGCCAGCTTGGCTTCTGCAGGCTGTACAGCAGGCCAAAATCAGCTTTGGCAGCCCATCGATTTCTTTACTGAGGGCAGTGATTGTGACACCTTGCAGCGTCCAGCATGAACACATGCTGATGCTGAGCACAATGGATGGCAGCATTGCGCACAGTGCAAGAAAGCAGTGCTTGAAGCATGATCTGCAGTCAGGTGCTTGCATGAGAAATCCGCCAAAAGCGTGTCATGTCAGGTCCTGCTGTTTGACTGTGTGACTGCTGTGCTGTGTGAATCTTTCATACTGCCTGGCACTTGTCAGATGCAGCAGGCTGCCCACCCTTGCTGCATCTCTCATTGATGACAAGTAAGAACAGAAAAGACTGCTCCATTTGGCGTCAATTTGATGAGAAGCCAAGTATTATACTGGGCTGCCCATTTGGTGAGAAGTCCCATGCTGTTCAAAGCGACAGCTGGTATGGTGCAGGACCCCTTGATGCAGAATGCAGCCTTTCAGGATCTGTGCTTCCTGGCGGAAGCTTCCGGGCCGGCGGCCTGGCGCCGCAAGATGGTCTTCCATAAGGACAATGGCGAGACATGGCAGCAGCTCAGCACAGTGTGTCTGGACGAGGTAAGCGCCTGCCAGCAAAAGCAGTCATATGCACCGAGTTGTTTGCAGCTTTGTCTAAACTTGGAAACAGCAAGACAGCAAGCATAGCATGTGTGGATGAGGTGAGAGCCTGCCAGCAAAAGCAGTCATACACAGCTTGTTGTGCACAGCTTTGCCTTAACATGGACACATCAGGACAGCAAGCACTTGGCAGGTGAGTGTCCCAGGGCAGCCCAGTGTAACGCTTGGCGTCTCATTACGCTGACGCTGAAAGGTGTAGTCTTTTCTTTGCATTTTCTTGGCAGGTGAGTGTGCATCAACAATGCCTGTAGCAGCAGCACCAGACTCAGCAACTCAGTGAACATCTTGTATTTGTGCTGAAAAGGGCCATGCAGGTGCAACTTATCATGTCTATGGCAGCAGAAGTCTGCCTCATCCTCAGGACACACTAGCAATCTCATTGAACTCATGTCTAGGGTCTGTTCTGAGCCCCTCAGAGTCCAGCTCTGACAGTGTGCTATATGCTAGCTTACAGCATGTGCGTGAGTAAGCCTATTTTGCAAACAATCAAGCACAGCCTATGGTCGCGTTGCCAGCACTGGTGATAGCAAAGCAGTGACAGCAAAGCAGTGACAGCAAAGCAGTGACAGCAAAGCAGTGACAGTAAAGCAGTGACAGCAAAACAGTGGCAGCCAAGCAGTGACAGCAAAGCAGTGACAGCTACAGGTCTGTGTCATGATGATGATGATGCTGATGCTGATGCTGATGCAGGTGCAACACATGATCTCCACAGCAGCAGGCATCTTGCCGCAGACTCAGGGACAAGCCCAACTGACAGATTCTCAACAAGCCACAGCAGCGCCCAAGCCAACTACAGCACCAGCTCAGTGGAATGCGCCTGTCAACACCAAGAAGGTGAGTCAGCATTAAGCTTGGACTGATCTTGCAACTACACAGCAAGATATGTCATGCTGTCAACCTTTGGCATCCTCCTTGTGATGGATGTGCATTGCTCTTTACATTGGAGTTGCTTCACTTAGGGCTGTTTACTTTGCCACCTGGCTCAGTCTGACGCATGTTTGCCTTGCAGATTTGTCTCGTTACATTGTCATGTCGACTCACACTGTCAGGGTCTCCATCAGCTCTGCACCTCACAATTTGAGTCACAACTGCAACTGAGTGGGCAAGTTCAGAAGAGCCTTGCATCAAGTCTCAGCCACAGTATGAATCTGAGAGTGCTGTGCAACATGAATCTGAGTCTAAGAGTGCTATGCAACGCTAGTCCGACTCTGAGAAAGCTACACAACACTGTTCTGAGAGTACTGCGCAACAATGGTCTGAGTCTGAGAGTGCTGTACAACACCGTCCAGGCGCTGATCCTATCAGCAGCGCAGCCTTCAGAGCTAAGAGCATGGCGCTTGCACTCTCACCGCCACCGCATCACATGGAGCATGCGCACACTGGCAGCCTTTGCTGCTGCAGCTGCCACAGAAGACAGGAAGGGCGTGCTGCACAGCCCCTCGCAGCCCGACTGCCTTGACCTGGCAACCATCATTGCCATACTGCTGTCAGCTAAGCAGGTTCTTCAGGTAGGATGGGAGCGCTTACTTTGGCTACTTCACAGTGCATCTGCTCTTTGTTAGTGCTGTTGAGTGCTGCATGGCTGAGTGTGACTGGGACACAAATGTGGTGCATGTAAGTCTGAAGCAGGCACAAAAGCAGATTTCTGGAATTTGTTTCTGGCCTATGAATTGAAGAGCAATCACTGCATGCACGTGCTGGAGCTGCTGTGGGTGGGTTCACACTGTGTGTCAAGACTGCATGTGCTCTATGCTTCTGTAAGTTGCCAAAAGCGACGGGCTGTCTCAACTGCCATGACAGCTTTCAGTCCAGAGGCACTGTGTCAAAGTGTGCGTGCTTGCTGCGCCTCTGCTGCAACAGGCAACGCAACTTTGGCTGTTTGAGAGAGAGAAGTGTTTTACATCCTTTGCCCAGCCTCAAGCCTGACTGTATATACTGCAGGACTTTGTAAAGCAGGTAGCTTCATCCCCTCTGCAGATGCAGAAGGGAGGAGGTGTCTCCAAGGCCTGCCAGCCAAGCAGCAGCTCTGCAGAACAAGGTGAGACTGATGGTCCTGTTTCCGCAGCATCAGTAAGATTGCTGTCCACAACAAATTGGAATTGGAACTTTAACAGGCGCATACATGGCTTTTGTCACATGGGTTCTGTTACACAATTGCTATGTCATCTGATGCACCAGCGCTGATCGTGGATGCACCAGATTACGCTTATGCTGGAAGTCATCAGCATGGCCCAAGCGTGATGTGTAACTGCTTTTTTTCCTCCTTGCAGATGATGGCCAGCACCCAGTCTTCAGGTCTGCTGCTTTGCTTCAGCAAGCAAACAGCTTAGCCATTGATAAAGTAGTGGGGGCTTATTCTCAAGACTTTGTGGCCGTCCTCAAGATTGCATATCAGCCAAGCTATGGCTCCAAGCCCTTGCTGCAGAATCTTGCCATCCAGTGCTTCCAGGACTTCCAAGAGCGCCAGAAGCAGAATGCCAAATAGCATGAGGCCGTTCTGCTACTTAGCTGTAGATCAACGCATGACTAAAACATACATGACGAGGCGGGGTCCGCAGTTCAGTGCATGCTTGGAGACATGTTTCTGGACCCAACAAACTGTTAATTGCATGATGCGAAATGATCAAGACTTTCCAGTATGGCGGCAATGGTGCAAATGCAAGACCTGCACATGTGCAGTGCCAGTTCCCTCTGGTCTTATTATACAGCATATGCAATTTCTTATTACACAGCATATGTCTTCTCCAAGTACTCAATGATCTGAGGAGTTTCAAACATGGCCACACCAGTATTAGGATCCTGCATCAGCATGCCAGCAAGATCACTCACAGCATACTCCATGGCCACACTGACAATGCGGATTTTTTCATGCAGACATGCATTGCAGTGGTTTGTGCAACTTGCAGATGCTGCCTCAGAAAAGCTGTTCTTGTTGCAATAAACCAACTTGCCACAAGCAGTTGGTGCACATGTCAAAGACAGCTTGTGATCAAATTCACATAGACAGACAGTGATGATGACAAGCACATGCAGAGACTGCCCCATGAGTACAGCTCACAAGCTGAGACAAGCAGCATGAGCCTGACGAATCACAGTATGCAGCTAGCAACATGTCCAGCTCAACCTCATGGCTCACCTCGATGTACGGAACTTGGAAAACATCCCATTTGTCTATCAATTCTTGCCTTTTAGGGCTGTTGCGGGCAACTGAATGGTAAATGTGAGGGATCTCCAACTCAACAAACACCTACATGTAGCAACCGCAGTTGTATTCAGCTAACCATCATGCAACAAATGCTGTAAATCTGTATGCAAAATGAAGGTTATGAGCGCAAGTGCTGATATGTCATAACAGCATTCTGACGTTGTGATTCATGAGCAGTGGAAACACATGTTTGCCATTCATATACATGTCCCACGCATCACCTCGCGGGCCAGTTCGCAAAATGGCGATGCCTCATATGCCCAAAGATCAACTGGTTTCTTGGGCAGGTTTGACTTGCGGTACATGATGCCTCTATTTATTCTGCATGCAACATCAAAAGACATGAGTCCCTGCATAAGCATACTTTTTAGTCAAGAAAGTATGCTTGCAAACAGCGCACAGTCCATATATGCACAGTTTTTTGCATCAAATTATGATGCAAATGTGGTTGACAGGCAAAGCCAGGTTGCATATGCACAAAGGCTGAACATGCCTTTGCCCTTATGTGATTCATACAGTACATGGTCGCTAAATGCAAGCTGTGTCATAGGGGCGGTGCAAAATGTTCTAGAGACAAGCTGTGGCCATGCTTACAGTAACGCAGTGCAATTGTCCTCACAATGGTGATCATGCTTACCGGGGGAGCAGAGCTAGGGTGTTGCTGATAGCCGTGAGGGGACCTAGCTTCAGCAGCAGGGGCACGCTGCCATCTCCATACTCAGTGTAAGGGTAGTTGATGATGTCATCAGATTCTCCCATCTGCTGTCTGGTGTTAGGGTCAACCATGTAAGGGAACTGTGATTTCCCACTGAGCTGCACTGCCTACAAAGCAAAGCTGCAGATTGTCCATGGAATGCTTGAAGCATATCAAACTGCACGTCTGGACATAAGGTCGGCAAGAAATCATGCAGGGCTTGGATCCATGCTGTGATGATAGGATAGCTGCTCCTGCTGAGGCAGACAACACATGTTGTGCAGATTACCTTTGGCCTCCATGTGGGTCCTCCCTTGGGGCAAGGATAGAACAAGACGTCAATATCCAGCAGAGTGCAGGCTTCTCTGACCTGCAGCAGGAAGGATGAATGGATCTCATGATGCACAATGTGACAGGCAAACAAGAAGGTGGCAACAGTGAGCCTGCTGGTGGCCAGGCATGGACCCTAAGCTCAGTACCTTCCTGCAGAATGGGCAGCCCTCAAACTCGTACAGCTCAATGGGCTTCTTAGGGCGACTTCTGAAATTCTTGAGGTTGTCGGATACAAAAGCCGCTGTGCCCAGTCTAACAAATGCTGGCACGCCTGCTGTGGCTGTCTGCAGACAGTTTCTTGGCTTGTTCAATCCTATGGCTGCGTGTTGTTCGTGCAGGCTTCAGGTGTTAATCAAGCCAAGACCTACAGCTATTCTCTGTCCAGGTGCCACCTCATATCTTGACTTCCCGGCAGCCTTCTCAAGCTTGTATTTGCTGCGGGTTTTTTTAGCTTCTTGTGTTTGTGCACCCTGAATTCGCCACGCAGCCGGCGACTGAGCGTGCTGCTTTCTTAGATCACTGCACTCGATCAAAACGATGGTTGCGTACAACACATACCCTTGCGCTGGTCCCTATGTCACGCTCCCGACTTGGGACTATAGAAACATGTATAGACTGCCTGAGGGCGATGTGACTTGGCATCAGAAGTCCTCGACAAGGCCTCAAGCCTGTGTATGCTCGTAGAGCCATGAGGGACGAGTACTAGCCCACCTTACAACGCATCCTTGTTTCAATTGTCGAGACTTGCGAATCGACTTGCGTCTGATACGCTGTCAAAAACCCGCAAATGAAGTCCCAAATCTGCCGAAAGCCGGTTCGCGAATCGATATCGCTGCTTGTGGTACTCAGCTTCGAGCTTGAAATAGGGCTCTGCGGCAATCTGCACTCATGATCATGCTTCGCGTCTGCTGAGTCAACGCACTGCAGCATGAATCGGCTGAATCCTGCACAGCCTTCCACACGTCAGACGCTGCCACATTCTCCGTCAGCTAAAGCTAGCTGACATTGTTTTGGACTGTGAGCTCGTACCTGTGCTTTGATCAGATGCTTCAGCAGATTTATCGCCGTATGCTGCGTGCTGTTCAGGCAGCTCGGTGTTATTAACAGGAGTCAACCTGAAGCACAAGCATGCAAAAAGATCGACCTTCAGTGTTTGTAAAATCCTATACTGTGCTTCCGCCTGGCATAGGACCTGCGAAAGGCGAGGTTCTGCTGCTGTTCCGAGGGACCAGCGCGCACCGTAGTATACAGGCTGCATCGTCAAGCAGACAGCATGCTACAGTGACTTGGTGGGGTCAGAGCTGTCCAAGCACGATAGTGTCTCAGAAAGTTGTTACAAATATGGGGATTGTTTATGTGTAGAGAGAGTCCGATGGACTGGACCTGGCATCCAAGAATGCCCTACTGCAGCTGGAGAATGCACACATGCAGGAGAAGTGTGAGGCAGCTGTTCGAAGAGTGAGCAGCTGCACACGCAACAGTTGCATATGGCGCAATTTCGTTTGCTTTGCTGCCAACCTGTGCCATACTGTGACGGCAAGCAGCTGTAGCATCTCACAGATCTGCCTGATAAGTGGTCACCATACTTCCTGTGCTATTGCAACTGTTGTCAAGTTTTGCAAGGAACACCAGTCAACATCTGTTGCTTGTGCTCACACTGCAGCATATGTCACTGCAGTCCGTGTCTTGAAACATGCAGGCCGGTGAGGACACCCTCACTATAGCAGCTTTGCGTGGCAAGCTGGAGCAGCTGCCTGGTATGCTGAGTGATGGCATCAGAAACGCTCTTGGCACAATGATACCTGCAGGCATGTCATGGTCTCGCCAGCCAGCAACAACTGCATTTACTCCAGCAGAATCTGTGCCTGCTCAGCAGCCTCTTGAGACTGAGAGGGGGCAACCAAGTGCAGATGCTGCTCCCGAGGTTGACATTCCTATCCCATCGGTATTTCTGTCCTTGAGATCCATAGACAGAGTGTGGGGTGAGTGGAAGCAAGGCGAAAGTAGCAGGGCATCTTTGCGCAAGCTGTATCAGGACCATGGAGATGACTGGAGCTCAACAACATACTGTTGTAAGAAGGCTGTTTGGTTGAGGAAGCGCAAACTGATTTGTGCTGTGATAGGCATCAAAGCAATTGAGTCTCTGGATGACAAGCAAGCAGTCAACCTGTTGAACGCAAAGAGAAGCAGCTCCTCGCACAATGTGAACAGGTTTGCTGAGAAGCTGCCATGTCTGGAAGCAATTGTACACCCAAGTGGCAAGTATGGTGTCCAGTCTGGAGGTTGCAGACCTGTCATAGAAGCTGAGAAGGAAATGTATTGTGACTACCTGAAAGATCTCAGGAAGCACCTTCAGCTAGGAAGCGGTGTAACCCTGTATTGAGCAAGTTGTCTACATCAGATTGTGATTTGCGCAAGTGGACGTACATTTAATTGACAGAAGTGACCAGCTGCTGTGCATATCATCTCCAAGCAAGTCACAAAGTAGAGATCAAGTTTGCAACACCTGTCAGTGACAACTGATGTTGTGCTGTGCTCATATTTAGTCAGTAGCCTGTAGAATGCTTTGCATGCAGCTGCACGCCCAACACAATTGAGAGATTCGCTTGCTGCTTCTCAGATAGCAAGACAGGAACAGTACAATGTGCTTCTTGTGAAATGCTTATGTCAAGTGGGCATCTGTCAGTCTGTAAGCCTACTGTGCGACCAGTCATGAAGAGCATCATGTTTTGCTGGACCAACCTCTCTGTGTTTCAGTCTCAGCAGTGCAAACATTGCAATGTGCTGCTTTGCATGCTGTGCTGTTATGGCATATGTGATCTCAGCCTGTACCTTCAAGCACAACAATGCCCATGCACTGTACCTGCCATCAGGGACTGCACATTGAACTGGTGATGCAGACCAACATCATGCTGTGTTCCCCTTCAGATGTACAGTGCAGCAATGGGCTCTGATTTGCCAGTGCTGCATTGCATGCTGTGCTGTTGTGGCATATGTGATCTCAGCCTGTACCTTCAAGCACAACAATGCCCATGCACTGTACCTGCCATCAGGGACTGCATATTGAACTG
>JAABUP010002455.1_pt1 | contig 35834 bp, 45 predicted proteins | sample 5559201 | NCBI WGS metagenome assembly JAABUP01 (sample SAMN10711887, study PRJNA513373) | rock metagenome | isolation source: Antarctica rocks | place: Antarctica
GCCCAAGCGCTCTCAAGCCCCCTATGCTGCCAGGCTTGCAGAACAGCAGAGCTTTTGCTTTGATCCTTCGTCTGTCTGAGCAAAGATTTCAATTTTTGGTCAACTTCAAGAAAAAGGCTAGGCTAAGGGCGTCCTATATGCATGATGGCGCTGGCAGCAACGCTTGCTACCAGTGCGCTTCATGCGCCGTCATAGCATGAGACACAAAGCTTATTCGCCAGAACAGCTTGCTCGAAACCGAAGACCTCAGCAAGTATGGCTAGCTGGCCTCCCGCTCGATGCAGATAGCGTTTGCATTTCGCGAGATTGCGGGCAGCTCCCTTGCTGCAATAGCCACAAGTGCCGAGACCTCCTCGTCTATGTCATTTACGTTTGGTCGTTGGTTTTGAACCGTCGGTCTTGGCTTTGGCTTTGGCAGCGACAGGCACGTAACAGCCCGTGCAAAAGATAGAGCACAGACCATCCTGCGACTGCAAATGGGCGATCGCGATGATCATCTGCTGTCTGAAGGTCATCCCGACGCAAGAGGTGAACACCCTGCACAAAAAAGGGTCTGCGACCTGGTGATCCACAATCTTGCCGTCAGAAGTTTGTCACCCGATATAATATCGTCTCGCAGTACCTAATGTACCTGGTGACTGCTCACGATTGTGACAAATTTGCCACTGCTCCGGACGTCGCAGACTTGCAACGCACATCGCACCTTGACTTGACAACATGCTGACCTGCTGTGAACGGGGCTCTGCCTTACAATAGAGTTCATCACATGCCTGCTCTGCAGGTGTTGCAAATCCCTTTGCAGGAATCAACATTGAGAACTTTGATGCAGGTCAGTTTTGCTTGATGAGCTGTACTTTGCGCATATATTTGCTTGTCTTCTGTCGGTAGGAATCTGCTCACCACCAATGCGCAACCATGATATGCGTGCAGACAACTTCCACAGTTTGACCAGCAACTTTCCCCAGCTCAACCATTCTCTGGGCAGCTTTTCACAGCAGTCGCTGCACGCTCTCAGTCAGCATGCCATGAGTCAACAAGCACTGCAGCAACGAAGCATCTCCCTCCCTCAGAGGCTCGGTCCCCAAACTGGGCTGTACGACACACACCCTACCAGCCTGCTAGAGGCACTCAGACAGCATGGCCACCAAAAGCCACTCACGAGTCACCTTGAACAGCAGCAGCAGCAGCAGCAGCAGCAGCATCAGCAGCCTCCACACCAGATGCATCCTGCTGCTGTTCATCATGGCAGAATTGAAAGCTTACAGCATGAGCTGCCAGACCGGGAGGCATCTGACGCTTCACTATCTGGTACGATGCTTGTGCAACTTGCCAGATCAACTTTCTGACACAGGCTTGCATGATGCGCAAGACTGACTGCTGCAACTCACTTGATCTGACAGTTCCCTCACCAGTGCCGCAGCATTACTTGCATACACAGAAACAGCACAAAACGGAGAGGCAGCCTCTTTGCCACATGGTATTGTGAATGTTTTACACTTGTCCCCACAGGATTAAGTGCAATATCATGGTTACATCCGTATGCAAGATTATGCATTGGAAGGCTTCGATGGCGGTCAGAGAATGAAACATAGCATGCGTTCATTCATTCATTTGATCTTAAGTACTTGGGGCCAACCATGACCATTGGACCAGTAGTCTGCAAATGCATACATGCCAGTCCCACACTGTTTGCTGCCGCACAGGTCTTGGGCAGATGCACTTTGGGTACCCCTCAGCAGTGGCAGCTGCAGCAGCCAGAGTCAGCAGAATGCCTGCTAGCCCTGCAACAGAGACTCTGTGGCGACCACCTTCTGATCTGCTTCAGCCTGTGTCACTGACCAGCTGTGGCAATGGTATACAGGGTCCAGGTAGATGCCAACCCCTAATATGCAGCCCCCGCACCCCCCCACCCCCGGCAGGCATGACAGCAGATGCATCAGTGCCAGATCCCTGTCCCTCCCATCCCTCTTCCCAGACAGTCAACACACTACACTGACGCCCAGTAATGACTTGTGCTATTGTGTGCAATGCAGACTGCCAACTACAGGCCTGGTAGCCCCTTCCTTTTATCAACGCATGTGATCAACGTCACACCATTTTGCTCATGACATTACCCTGCTGTCATATAGGATACAAGCTGAGTGCTACATGGGAGTACGCACGCTCGCACGTGAGTGGTAGCGCACAGCACTTCCCCTACACACACCCTTCCAAGCCAACTTCAAGCTTCTTGCAAGCACTCTCACTGTAACAGACCCAGACTAACCCACAACGTTTCTGTTTTCTGCAGCATCCCGCCAGATGCACAACGGGCATGCAGACCCCCTGTCAGCAGTGGCAGCTGCAGCAGCAGCAATTGGCAGACTGCCAGCCAGCCCAGCTGCAGGCTCTATGCATCAGTCAGGCTCCATGCACCAGTCGGGCTCTGAGGCCAATGTGAGTGCGGGCTTCAGCCATGCTACGTTGGAGGAGCTTCGAGCAGCCTCTGAGAGGTTTGCTGTGGAGAGGGAGTGGGAGAAGTTCCATGCGCCACGCAATCTGCTACTGGCCCTGGTAAGCCCTTTTTTCTAGTTTTAGTCTTGATAGGCCTGTTGTAAAAGGCATTGGTTGCCAGCATAGATTCACAGTTCCTGCAGAGTGTAAGGCTCCTCCCCATGAGGGGGCATCGGCTCCGGTCCTGGTAAGCCCTTGATCACGGCAAGTACATTGCTGAAGAGCTCTCATCAGCAGCTTCACACAGCGTGTAGCTAGTGCACAAAGCTTGAGTGCTGAGGCAAGGCAGGCATTCACAACAGTCGTTCTTCTCAGCTTCTGTTTGGGCAGTTTGTTCTGCATCCCTTAGCATCACAGCTGAGTGTCCTGGCCTCACAGCAACATACATTCAAGCAAATCATGCAGACATTCTCTACTTCACAAACATGACTTAGCATGTGTCCTGAACTCCCTCTACCATTCAGCACAATAAATGCATGCATCCACAAGCAACCTCGTGGCAATGTGCTTGTGCTCTGCTCTGTTTTCCTAGAATATATACATAATGGTGTACATATATATATATATATATATGGTGTTTTTAGATTCTGTGTTTTGCATCTCAAGCTTTATACATAAAGTATTAGAGCAAGGTGCAGGTAGGGGAGGTGGGGGAGCTGTCCGAGATCTTCCAGTGGAGGGGCGACTCAGTTGCTCGAGGCCTCCCTGGCTTCTCAAGCGAGGACAAGCGGCATGTGGGAGAGGAGATGTCTGATGTGAGCTTTTGCCACCTACACTTGTGTGCAGATTGAGGGATGCCGTATATATATGGTCATGATAGGCCTATTGTACAAGGCTGCCCAATCGTTGCCCGCAAGTCTTGCTGAGGCTAAGGCCCTACCCCATGAGGGGCCAGCGGCTTTTGTAATTGAGAGATGTCATCTGAGTATGGCATCAATCAGCATGATTGCAACAAAGCTCTCAGCTGTGTATCAGTGAAGTAGGCTTCTGATGAGGCTCTTGTGCCTTCCTCATTAAGCAACTGTGGCATCCATGCATACTGTGGCAATAGTAACAGTGGTATAGATAGTACTGGAAACAGTTACAGCAATAGTGACAGAGGTAACTGTGATTGTCCTGGCCTCAGCTTCACTCCACTGCTGTGAATGATTTGGTTTGTCCATGGTCTTGAAGCATCACGCACAGACTGACCTGATTTGGCATTCTGTTCAAAGCTTCAGCCAGGATGCCATAGGTTATCCATTGTTGTCCACCGTTGGAGCTGTGAGTGCGAACGCCTGATCAAGGTCATGCTTGCATGGCTATCTACATGTGCTAGATTGCTCAGGCTTATGATTTATGCATCCAGGGTTTCATCGCTTCCGTAGGAAGTTCCAGCTGTCACACATTGCAGCCCCTCAGCTTACATGTCATGTTGCAGGTCCTGTTGTACCTCATCCGCCTGGCAGATGTGTGTGGCATTGACCTAACAGCTGCAGTGTGAGTTTGCTGCTCCTGCCGTACTTCTTCAGTTGTGCTGCTCGTGTGCCCAGATGCATGAGATTCTATGTCATATGCTGCTGCTGCCACTGTTATAGACACAATCTTACTGACAGAAGCCAGAAGTTGGGCTGAGTTGCGTGATTTAAAGCAGATACAAGGATGTACACAAGTATCATAGCAAGTGTTATTTATATTTGACCTGACAGCAGCTGGTAAACAAGTGCTCTGATGCCTGGCATGATATCACATGACTTGGATGACACTATGTGCTAGGAAGCAAATCTTATCTGTATGAATTCATGAAATTGATCTTCTTGTCAGTTGGGTCCCAGTCGCCCCCAAAGACACTGAACAGATTGATTGATTGCTGTTGTCTGCCCCTACAGGCTTCTGCCTTTGGCTGTGTTCTTCCTTCTCCCTTCACGCTTCCAAGTACCATCGCGTTGTCTGCATCTCACCCTGGCCCATCCACTAGCTGTGCAAAAACTCTATTTGCTCTTGTCTGTTTTGTCATTGAGCAACGAGTCGTACCGCCTTTGCTGTGTTGTACAATGATCCGTAGTCGTCATCATTGACAGGATCTGCTGTTGAGACTGCTTTACTGCTGCATCCCGTCAGGTGTGTCATGTTTTGCAGGCATCAGAAGATGCAGTCCAATGCTGACAAGTACCCCAGCGAGCTATGCAGAGGGTCTAGTGCCAAGTACACTTCCTACAACAGAGGGTGCGCCCTTTTCCCATGTGCTACCTCCAAATTTGACATTTGTCTTCTTCTTTCTGTGATCAGACTTTTTGCCTGGCTAAAGCATAGTAAGCTCTCTCTCTGCTTGTCTTGCCAGACTGCTCTTCACATCAGCTGCAGTCAACAATGGTCTGTTGACCAAGGTAGGCCTACATGCTTTCAACAGTCACACCAGATGATGCAATCTTAGCTGAAACACAGCATTTGCACCACTCAAATGTAGATCTGAGGCTATTTGACCACAATGATGACAAGCATGTTGCAGCTGAGCAGCAAGACCAGCATGACTTGCATCTCACTCAGTGAGAGAGCACTGTGTCCTGGTAACAAGGTGGATGATATAGTGTTACATTGGTCAAGCTGTGAGCACTGTGCTGATCATGTCACATACTTGATTACATGACTGGTCGTCATAATCTATCAAGAGTTATGTCCTGGCTGTGTCAGAAGTACATCAAGAGTGGCTTTCAGTACATGCCTTTACACCCGAGTGGACTTGCAGTCCTGCTGCTGCTGTGACAGGTCTGAACCATCTGATGACCACAACGGCAACAAGAGGAAGCGCTTCACAGACGAGCAGCTGTCAGCCCTGACTGATCTGGCTGAAGAAGCCAATTGGAGCCTGCTGTCTGTTGCTAAGGAAGTGCGTGAGCAGTTCTGTCTCAAGTATGAGATCAGCAAGGTGGGTTGCTTTGTGTTTGTTCAGTTTGTTGATAGGCACATGTAATGTTATGTCTAGCACCGACTGCAGCAGCATCGACATATGAAAGTCAACTGTCATGCACGCCTGCCCTCAGCTCTGATACTGTGAGGATCTTTGAGGCGCTGCATCCACAACTCATATGCAGCTTGTTGTTTCAGTACTTTGTATTGCCAAACTTTGGCTGTTATCAGCGTGCACTTGGAGCCCATTATGGTCACATGCTGACAACCTGCTGTTTGAGATGTTGCTTTGTCTACTGCACAGGAGCGGCTGCACAACTTCTTCAACAATCGAAAGCCCAAGGATCTGAAGAAGCGTAAGCTTGGCCCACCAGGCTGCTCTGAAACCATGAAGACTGAGCCTTCTCTGGATTCAGATCAGCCGCCAGTTTTGATGCATCAGCAGAGCAGCTCTGTTGCATCCCAGCTCCAGAACCCCATGGGGCAGTGACCTGCCATGCTGGGCAAGTTTGGGAGGGGAGGAGGGTGGATGGGGGGGGAAAGAACAGAGGGTTGTCTGCATCCTTAGGCTCCTGTCAGGGCTTCTCAAGAAAGCCACTTTTATTGCAGGAATGCTAGCACCACGAAGCAATCAGAAGAGTGCCAATTGGCTCTCTGAAGATGCTCTGAGAAAGGATAGTTTGCTCCGCTGTGGGTTTCAAATTGCATAGCAGTAGCAGTGATTGGGATGCACAAGTCAAGCCATATAGGGCAGAAGAACACCAGCAGCACAATAGCAGGCAGAGCTGTCTCCCACACTGTGACAGGTGTATCAATGTTCAGCTTCATTGCAATCTGGGCGGTTCTCCATGCCAGCAATGCTGCAGAGCAGCAGGCTTCCATATGTCACATCACCATGGTGCCGAGTACTGTTTTGCATAATGGTCGCTTAGCCATTCTACTATTACCGTCCGGATTTGCAGAAGTTCAATCAGCAGTTTTGGAGTCAGAAGTTGTGAATTGTTTTGATGATGACTTGCGCGCTGGCATCAGGTTTTGGCTTTTTTCTTGCGCAGCATGATACAATTGTATTACGGCAGCGTGGAGCTGTTGTGAGCCAGGGTCAAGGTTCAATTATGGGGATATACATGTCAGAAAAAGCAGAACACTATGCTTGTCACAACTCACTAGATGGGACAGGGTCCTGGCTTTGTACAGACAACTTCTGTCTTTTCTTCGATCACTGGTGTGCTTTCAAGTACGGCACTTTCAGAACCGGTGCAAGCTGCGAGCAAGCAGCATGTTCATGTTTTATATATTGCTGCCTAACAGGTTTTTGAGTCTTGGCATGCATCAGGTGTATACATGTTAATCAGTCTCCTCTCCTGTCTGTCCAAATTACAGAATGGAGCTATGATGATTCCCCTTTATTTAAGTTGGATTTTGTTAGGAAATGTTTATGACAGCCACACTGCTACTCTGAGAATAATTTAGTGGGACTCTCCAAAGTATGACTATGTGCGTCGTTCCCTAGCTGTTGGAAAAGATGTAGGTTAGCTAAAATGAGTCAAGGGTCGGGATGTAGGTTAGCTGAAACGAGTCGAGTGAGCTCTTGAGCATAATCTATTGCTCAAGTGCTCAACCCTCAGCCCTGGGCATAACGCTCCATTTGCGAAGCGCTTTGATCATCAAATAAGATGATCAAACACGGCGCGCGACCGCGCATGCTTCCTCGCCTGATCAAGTGGCAACGTTCTGCGACACGCGCTCCATTCGAGTCCGCGAGGCCGAGGAAATGTAACGGCAAGGCTTACTGCTTTAACTGATGCTTGTTGCTCCTCGGCGTGCGTCTGTCAGCCTATTACCGCACAGCTTCGCGACTAGAACCATAGTGCGGGCAGCATACGCAGCAATGACAAGCACTGCTAGATACCACCTCAAGAATGAGGCACAGTTGGTCATTCAGAAGGGAGACATCACTCAGTGGGATGGAGATGCAGTAGTCAACGCGGGTCCGCATACATCTTGACGCGTTTGCGCATGAATGGCTCAGCATTTGTCAGATGCTAACAAGAAATGTTTTACAGCGAATGGACGTATGTTGGGGGGCGGAGGAGTGGACGGAGGTACAATTCACGCCCTGTTTGCACAAACCGCTGATGGAGAAAGGCTAGCTTTCTCGACTGGGCATCTGGCCTGCTCACTGGCTTGATTCATGCGCTCAGTCAGTGAAAAGTCAAGCCTCTAGTTTGCTCAATTCGGTGCAGCCATACATCGAGCAGCAGGTCCAGGACTCTTACAAGCCTGCAGACGCTATCCTGATGTTCTCAATGAAAGATGTCCTACAGGAGATGCTAGAGTGACGCTGTGAGTCTGCAATTGAAGTTGCTGTTTCTGTGAGTTGCACACTACAGCAGTGACCTTGGCACCTGCTGGCAGATCTAGAGTACACTTGACTGTGGCTTCAGTTGCAAGCAACATGACCTCTCTCAGCTGATGGCTGATGGCATGCAGGGCATATGACCTGCCATGCAGATGGATCATACACACCGTAGGACCCATTTACAACAGTAAAAGATCAAGGGAAAACCAAGCCCAGCTGAATTCTGCATACAAGTAAGTTTTTCTGCCAAGCTGTGTGTGGACACATGCGCTGCTGCTTTTGCTCTGGTCTTGACTGCAGGCTGGGCTTTGATATTGCACAATGAGATGAATGCAAACATGACAAACTTTGTTTGTACACATCATGCTCATGAGTGCAATACATGACCGCCCACCTAAAGTTTCATGTCTGTTCATTAATGACCAGCTACAGCTGAAAGATCCATCTGTCTGCAAGCTCTCAATGCAAGCAACTCGTTCGGGACTTGAACCGAGCTGCAGTTTTTGCCATTGAGACATTTGCAGCAAAACAGCACAAAAACCAAGATCTTGCTATCATTGTACCTGCTTGCTCCCTGTGGACTTGCTCCTGCTACTTCTTTGCTGGCGGCAGTGCACAGGACATTACTGCATAACCTGAACACGAGTCAAACAAAATGACTGTTCAAGTGACAGCGCACCTCATCTGACATGCAGGTCATCCCTAGCAGTGGCAAATGGCATTGGTGCTACCACCGTTGCTTTTCCCGCCATCAGCTGTGGCATCTATGGCTACCCTCTTCAGGCAGCATGCATGGTAAGACCACTCATTTGCTGTTGCTCCTTTGCTGCTTTCTACATACTTGCCACCGGCAGGCGCGCATGCCTCTGCATATGACCTGCAGCAAAATCATGCACTGCATGCACCCTTTCAAGTCATAGCCAGGAAGGCATGCACAGATGCACTTACAGATGCAAGTCGTAGGCGCCTGAGGTGCAAGACAGGCGTGCTGACAAGCCCAAGTCTCAGCCTTGACAGCCAACGGATCAGACAAAGCACTGGAGCAAGTGCTGCTGCTGATTCAGCTTGCTTTTGCATGATGTTAGGAATGCTGGTTAACCCAGTAGCAACTGCAGCACTTGACAGAAACCATAGATGTGGTGTACTGCAATCATAAACAGCATGAGGCACACTGTGCTGGACTGTCTCTTCTGCAGGCTGCCTTGCAAGCCTGTTATGAGAATTCTGGAGATCTGAAGGAGGTGCACTTTGTCCTCTTTGGGTCTGACACATATGATGTCTGGCTGGCAGCTGCTAGCAAGCACTTGAATCCGGTGACTGCCGATGATGACAATGCCCAGCAAGCAAATGCAGATGCTTCAGCATCAAGCCCAGCAAATAGTGACGAGGCATCCCCAATGCAAGGAACGACATCCCAGGATGCATCCCCAGCAAGAAACGCAGCAGGATCACCACAGCACTCATCAGCATTAAAAGATGGGTCGGCCAGGGAAGTGGCGGCAACAGATGAGTCATCCAAGGAGGAGACCTCGGTCCAGACCTTGACAGGCAAGCAAGTGCATAAACATGTTGCTGTGGCTGAATTGCGTGTCACAGGCAACTCTTGCAGCCGGGTTTGCTTTGCAGGATATGCATTCGAATCCCTGAGAGGCATGCTTTTGGCATAATGCTTGCTAACAAGACACATGAGCTTGGCACCAATGCATGCTGCTGATCTTCCCAGCAGTGATGTCTGACAGCCCATTTACATGAAAGTGTTGCAACATTCTCCTTTGTTCACAGCAGGTGTCAAAGAAGGGAAAGCTAGTGAGTCTGCACAAGAAGCGCTGGCTGCGGCAGAGGTGCGCGAAGCAGCAGAGCCAGCCACAGATGCTGACTTAGCAGGACACAGCCCAGAGCAAGGTTCCCAGACACAGAAAGGCAAGGATGATCACGGCAGCGCACAGGCTGATGCTGATGTTGGCATGTTATCAGCCTCACAGGACACCATACCAGTCAGCAAGTGAAATGCAGATTTGATATAGATGTACCTGTCCATCGTCTCGGAGAGTCCATGTTTGGTGTCAATGCAAGAAAATAATGTAACAACAGTTGATCACACGTTCTGCCTGGTGCCCAGTGTAGCTAAAGCAAGAGGAACATGCATCGGCCTGAAGATGTCATGCTACTTGAAAGGCGATGCGTGCATGACCACAAGTTGATGATGACAAGTTCGTCATAGGTGTCCTTTGCATTATTTTAATGCCAATATTCTTTCACTACAAAACGCCGACTGTGCAGCAGCGACGGCAGATCCTTCCAGAGAACTCTGTTCTCAGGTTTTACAATATGATGAGAGGATAAGCATCCATTCTGGATGACCGGTGTGCGCCCCAACATCCTTGTTACACTGGCACACCTATCCAATCTGACCCCAAAACCTTACAGATCGATATCGGGTCGAGCTTGGAGTCAAAGCCGTCTGTGGAACGACACAAGTCACCTGCTAGCTTTTCAAGTTGGTCCTTTATTTGTGCAATGTCAAGCCTGAGGGCAACTGTGCTCCAGCGTAAAATAGCAGCCGCCATGACAGCAGATACAAAGCGTTTTGCACTTTTTGCAAGATCTTGCGGCTCGCTGCTGTAGTACTCAACGTCACCCGATCACCTTCGAGACCCGTCTGCATCATCAGATCTGGTCTCAGGTCTTGCAGTGCGTGCTGGACCTACTACATGTTCCAGGTCTGAGTGGCATAAGCTAAATGTATTGAAAAGACGGTCAAGCAGTCACCAAGGTCCGTTGATGTAGATGCAAGGTGACATCATGCTAGCACGAAAGTGTTGCCAGAGTCTCACTGTGAAAGCAACGACTGGGTGGCATTCATTGGCAACAGCACAGCACAGAAACCGTAACAAGCATGGGCTCGTAACAAGCATGGGCTGAATGCATGGGCTGCATGCTTATTGGTACTGCAAAAGGATGGGCACACAGCTGCAATCGGCATCAAGGCGTACTGCACTGTTGTGCCAATACTATGAAAGTAGTGCATGTGCCCATGCTCTGCAAACCTGCTATGATTTGCACATGTTCATCAATTGAACATTCACAGCAACAATTCGCTACAAGTTGTGTCTACAATCAGCTAGTGGACCGTGCCAAGAATTGTAATTCTTGGTACGGTCCAATAGAATCAGCCTGCTATTTAGACTCTTGCGGTTCATGAACGCAGTGTAATGGAAGGCCTAAATTTCATCACTTCAAGCTGCCCTAAGATTGAACTTATGTCACAGCAAAAGAACCAGCTGCAGTCCTGAAGTGTCATCAGAAAACGGCTTGCCTTTGCTTTTAAGCGGGTGAGTGTAAACGCAGGGGAAGGTCGTTGGCGTGGCTGATGTACTGTGTCTATTGTGTTACCAATTAAACATTTCTTATCCAGCAAAAAGCGAATAAACTCACTGTCACGCATACTACTCGTACAGGCCGGCTGAACGGAATCGCTGATTAACGACTCGCTCACAATAGCCCGTTCAATCAGTCAGCAGGGTACGAGTCAGCTTTGCCACACCCTGGTGGCAATCGCTTTTGCACCTTCAGTTGGGCAGTACCAGCTGGCTCCTGCTTTGCTGTGAGCACTTTTGCTTGTGCGAAGGTACGGCAGAAACACGACATGTACTTTGCAAACTGCCTTCAACATACTGTACACTCTTCAAAATTTGTTTGCACAATCTACGCTCGCCTTATCTGCTGACTGTCACGGTAATAAGGATTGCAGTAGCATGTACAAGTTGTGACATATGCAGGCTTGACCGCCTGTTGATGACCATTCCTGGTCATAAGCGCATTCAGGGGACCGCCCAGTGATGCCAAGTCTCTACACGATTTCTCAGGTGAGTTGTTGTTGCAAAAGGTTTTAACCTATGCAGTGCTGTGTTTCAAAATTTATTTTGTTAAGATATTTTGCATACTGCAGCCTCACTGCAGTGGGCTGCAAAACTACAAGTTTGGTGGCAGCGCACGTACTGGCCGAGTGGGCCTGAGATCAGCTGTCAAGCGACGCAAATCTGCTTTTCTCAAGCAAAGCCATATTTCTCCCTGCCTACACCGTTCCAACATCTGCAGGCAAGCGCTTTGTCAGCTCGGAAACTAGCCAGTCACTCTCTGGCTATTGACATACATCAGCATGTGTCTGGTCTGTGCGCTGTACTTGTCTCAGTGACTGCGTTTCAAAGCTCACAGTGTCTTGCTGTGATAGCTTCACTTGCAGCTATGCATTGTTTTAAGACACCGCAATTCCTTGCACAGCGGCCAAGCACCTCCATGACCAAGCTCAGGTCACCATGCAGGTGTCAAGCCTCAGACAGCAATGGCAAGCCGGGCATGCTTTTTGGCCTCAAGAACCCATTTCGCGGCTTGAAGTTTGGCAACCAGGCTTCAGATGAAGAGAGCACCAAGGCAGAGCAGGAGTCACAGCAGCAGCTGGCTGCTGACAAGGCTCAGCCCATTGGCAATGGCATGCCATGGAGGGCTTGGAAGCAGGTGCTACACCTCTGATCCGTGTGTCATTGTCGCTCTTTGCACTTGTCATGCATTTCTCAGCACCACGTTGCAGAGGGTGTTGCAGTTCCAGCTGTTCATCATGCACGTCTGCTGTATCTGCCTTACAGACAGCCCAAGCTCAAACCCTTGTCTTGAAAGCCACCAGCATCATTAATTGTGCCTGTGTGGCACTTGCATCTCAAGGAAGCTTGCACAAGGTCACAAGATGCATTGTCCAGCTCAGCGCTTGTGACAGCTTCTCAACTGGTTGTGTCAGCAAAATGGCCAAGCTGTGCTAGCTGCTGGAGGCTAACAAATCTGGGTGTTGCAATCTGCAAGCTTCTTTGGCATCTGGCTGTACAGCATTTTTGGAATGTGCCAAGTAGCTGACATTATACGCTCGCTCTGGTCAGGATAATGCCCAGTTGGGGTTTTGGGGGACTTGCTCTTAAGTTCGCATGTTGTACTTGCAGCATTTTGACGCCAAAAGGCGTAGTCTTTTCTTTTTCTGTTTCTTCTGTTTATTCAACCCATGATGTACTTGCAGCACTTTGATGCAATGGATCACTCAGCTCAGCAGCTCTCAGAGCTGGATGTGTCCCTGGGCCAAGCCACAGCTTTTGAGCGATACCAGGAAGCAGCTGAGCTGAAGAAGAAGCTGGATGACCTCAATGGTACTGATGTGGTGGAAGAAGTCATGGAGGTATGAGCCTACTTACCTCATGTGCAATTTGTCATTCACTCAGCACATTATGAGAGTTTTCCTCCTGAGTAACAGCCCAGCTACTGAGTATGAGCCCCATCACCTTGTTTGCTGGTACTCATGCACTCAGCACATTATGGGAATTTTAGTTTAGTGGGTGCTCTGACTGATAGCTAAGGCTTATCAGAACGTATCAGGGTTTCCTGCTGGGTGAACATGCATTGCAACTGACCAGAGAGGAGACATGCTATCATTGCGCTCTGGTTGGTGCCTTACAGCATCAAGCCAATACCTTTGTACCTATGTTGCTAGCTTAGCTCAGCCTACTAGCTCTGAAGCCAACTATAGTAGGCAGAGCAAAGCTAGCAACGTAGGTACAAAGGTTTGGCTTGATTCTGTACGGCACCAACCAGAGCACAACGACGATGTGTCTCCTCTCTAGTCAGTTATGCGTGCCCAATATGCATGCCTTTGCATATTCACCCGGCAGGAAACCCTGATATGTTCTGATAAGCCCTAGCTATCAGTCAGAGCACGCGCCCCACTACATTTAGCTCCCAAAACCCACCTTCAGCTTCAGGGTGAGATGCCCAGTCCCTGTTCACGATGAAAAGTCATCACCTTTTTCTTATGTACACCTGTGCAATAGTGTGCATCTTACCTCAACAATCCTAGGCTCAGGACAGTTATGAAGATACCTTACTTCTTTCAAGTGTGTGGTGCTGCTGGCTGTGTAGCAAAATCTCTGTAAGCCCAGCCATTTGTCACTTTTTTATCTGCACACTCCCAGTGGCACAAATCCCAGCAAAAACCAATTTGTTCACATTCTAAAGGCCTGTATGTAGTCTGGCAACCCTAGCACAGCCGCAACTCCCAGCGCTCTGGGCTGGCTGTCACCTTATTATGTTACTAGGCTGACCACACATTCTTGATGCTAAACTGTCGACGACAACTCTATCACTACTACTTTCCCTTACTTTTTCTGTCTCACCAAGACATCATCAACTGCAGAGCTGTCATGAAGCTGTTCAAAGTCTCAAGCACAGCATGAACCAGCTTGATTGTCAGCCCTGCAACAGTGCATGCAGCATCCACTCACTCACTCACAGATCTGCTGCTTTCTCACTGCAGATCTACCGCGAGGTCACTCACTCACACATGTGACTTTTCCTCACTGCAGAGCTACCATGTTGCAACAGTGCATGCAGCAATCACTTACTCACTCATGGATGTGATGTTTTCTCACTGCAGAGCTACCGTGTCGCAACAGTGCATGCAGCATTCACTCACTCACTCACGGACGTGATGTTTTCTCACTGCAGAGCTACCGCGAGGCGTTGGACTCAGAGGACTACAGTACAGCTGCCAGGCTGAGGGATGAGGGGGCAACAGGGCTCCCCGGCTGGTGGGTGGCTGACAACAAGGATGACCCCAAGGGTCACCTGCTGCGCATCTCCACTGGCTTTGGCCGATATGTGGGCTATGCGTATACCCCCCAGGACCTGGCTCAAGCTGAGGTGGGTGCATCTAAAATGGCTCCTGTATAAGATAGTAGAGTGCTGCATTTGCGTGTGCTGTCTAGCGTCATATTGTGCTCAACCACACTCCTTTCATGCTTCAAGCTGCCTTTGCTGCTGTGCTGAGCCTGATTAAAACCCAGCAGACATGGTTGGGGGCAGTCTGTTTCCCAGTAGAACTGCTGGTGTCGTCAATGCGCCTCATCCCTCCTTCAGAAACAGACATCGAGAAGAAAAGAAACATGACAAGCTGACATTTGAAATTTTGCTTTTTTTGACAGGGTCTGCCCTTGGATGAAGCAGCATCAATGCTGCACCAGTTTGAGGAGGTGCAGCAGTGTCCCATTGATGAGGTTGGTACCCCGGTGCTGGAGCTGTTCCTGAAGAAGGATGCTAACGGAGATTTGCAGCAGCAGGGCACTGTTCTGTCTATCCCTCCTGAAATGCTGTCCCAGGCGCAAGCCAAAATGGGTGAGTGTCACAGCTGGTTTCAATCCAGAAACGTATATTTTGCTTGAAATGTTATGTTGTCCCTTCACTGGAAGTCTAAACTCAAGACACGTCTGGGGACAGTAAAAGCGCGTTTGTACGTTGAGGAGGTGTTTCAGATGCATGAACGGCTTGCCTTGCACACTTGTAAGGGTGCAGCTGGAAACCCACATGCAGGGAGTGTGGTTTGGCAGAAGTGCATGTCTGCATTGCATCTGCATTCTAGCAATGTTGCCAGGGAAAGCTGTATGCATGGCAGACGTTGGCCTTGCATGCATGCTGAGCGTCATGCTTGCATGCCATTGACTGGATTCTTGACAGCGTCAAGCTTTGTTGACTATGCAGTGATGAGCTAGGGCTATGTACTCGTCTGCCTGGTTTGTCAGCAGGCACTCTGTCTTGTTGCTGCTCGATCAGGTTGTGTACATTGGCAAAGTTGCATGCACAGGAAGCTGTTCTAAGTCTCCACCATGCTCAAACAAAGCGCAAGTGATACTGGTTAGTACTGTATCTAATCAGATCTTGTATGGCGTTTGCAGTCCAGATAACAGACCTGTCATCAGACAAGGTGTGGGTGGATGACAACGGCACTGAGAACGGTCCCGTCATCAACATCTCAGTCACAGTGCCTGTACAATTCCCCAAGTCCAACTCAGCCCAAGCCAGCCGGCCGCCGACTGCCCAAGGCTTGTGGTCTGGCAAATCCTCCGGCAGTAGCCCTGCATTGGATGGCCCAATTCTGGCCCCTTTTGATGGATCAGATTTGGCGGATTCTGGCCCTGGTGAAGTCATAGACCTGGAACGGCATCCTGCAACCATTGTGCAGACTGGTAGGGACCAGCTTGAGGTCACTGTGCACCCTCAATCCCTCACGCAGACAGTCAACCAGGAGTGGGGAACTGAAGATGCTGATGACTCAGACTCTGACGAGGATGACAGCAGTGCTGATGATGAAAGCGACAACCCATTCAAGATACTGCAGTCAGTGTCCAGCACCTCTGATGAGGACACAGACACAGAACAGACGCTAGTGTATAGTAAGCTGTACCCTGGCCGCATCATCAGCGCATCAGATCTGTCTAATGAGCAAGCACGCGTTCAAGCCCTACTCAGGCAGAATCTGTCAGACAGTGGGGAAGCAGTCTCACTCAGTGGCACACGCATTGAGCATGAGGATGGCACGATTGAGTTCCGAGTGGGCGATGTCCAGATGGCGAGCACTAGTGGCTCAGATGAGGAATCTAGCAGCAGAGAAGAAGAGGGGCAGGAGGAGGTTCCCAGTTGGGAGACTGTAGTCAACAATGTGCTGCAAGTGGTGCAACAGCTCAAGCACTTCGCGCCAAAGCCTGGAGAAAGCAAAGAAGATCAGGCCAAGCATGCAGATCTGATGAAGAAGCTGAATGAGGTATGCATGGTATACATGGCCATGCTGCTCATTGTATGGCTGCTGATGCGCTGGGTCTGCATGCAACATTTGATGCTGCTGAGAGCGACCATGCTGCCATGCCTGCTTGTGCCTGCTGTGCTGCGCTGCGCTGTGCCATGCTGTGCTGTGCTGTGCTGCCCTGTGCTGTGCTGTGCTGTGCTGCCCTGTGCTGTGCTGGACTATGCACTGAGCTACTTTGTGTGACACTGAACACAGAGTTCTTATATGGCTTGCTTTCTTTGTGAGATCCCCAGGCATCACGCAGCATCTCAGCGTATGCTATAGCCTCATGCTCCTGCATCAGTATATCTGTCAACACCAACACACATAGAAATCCCACATAAGCTGCTGAAGGGCTCTCACATGGCTGAGGGCTTCAGCGTGCAGTAGCTATGTGAGTACAGCATACTGAATGTGATATGGCTTGAGTATCAGCTTGAATTGCCACACAATAACACCCCCTTGTTCAGGCGGAGAAAGCTCTCACTGTTAAGCCAGAGCCCACAGCGAAGTCCACTCCCAAGGCAGACAACAAAAGCACGAAGACTCAAGCAGAGCTGGTGGATGCCCTTCGAAAGGCACACGCCAATGGGCAGCTTGAAGGTGTGGTGCCTGTTGATGCTGATGGGAACACTGTTCAGGAGTACATGCAGCAGCTGGCTGGCAGTGTACTGAATCAAGCCATGCCAGAGCTGATGCAGCAAATGGGCGACAGGAACCCCATCATGCAGGCTGCCTCAGGTTTGTTCCAAAACTTCTTGCTTTATTTTCAGCAGTTGTTCCTTTTTTGGCTAGCTTGTGCTTCTGCCTTGGCTTGCCCCCCCTGATTGTGTCTTTACCCTTCCAAGCACAATGTGAACAAGGGCAAAGAACTCTGTGCTTTAAAGAAATGCACATACATTGCTGTTGTCGGGAAAATATGACACAAAACTTCTTTAAGTGCCCTGTTAGGCACCAGGCTACTGCTTGCATGATTTTTGGATTTATGATTTGCACGCATAAGACACAACACCAAATGGGGTGACTTGAGCTTCCTGCTTAGTGTGATTGATGCTTCTCCATAAATGTCAAGTTGCTTCAGGCGCACATAACAACCCACTTTTTGAGTTAAATCAGCATGAAGAAATCAAAAGAACCTACTTTTCGAGTTTGCATGTACAATGCAACATGCTCCATGTACACTCAAGCTGATGCCATGAAGCTGAGAGTGGTTGCCTGTGCTCAGGAGAGGGAGAGGGGGAGGGGTCCCTGAAGACAATGAAGTACAGGCGGCTCAATACAGACTTTGTCAGCACAGACCCTTTCACAGGGCTGTACCTGGCAGCCTTTGGCAGCCATGGCCCCGAGGTCCTCCAGCTACAACGGGAACCAGATGCTGTTGACGTGCGCTCACCTCCCTGCTTGCCCAGTTCTTGCATTGTGTTAATCTTTGCCTGCTTTGCATATACTTTTGCCTGCATTGCATTCACCTTTGCCTGCATTGTATTACTCTTTGCTTGCATTGCATTTAAGTTGCCTGCGTTGCATGTACCTTTGCCTTCGTTGCATTTACTTTTGCCTGCATTGCATCTCCTTTGCCTGCATGGCATTTCCTCTGCCTGTATTGCAATCATTATGCTTGTGACTGGTTGCAGGAATTTGGTTGCTGTGGTAAACATGTGTCTACCTGCCTGTCAAGCAGCTGACATGAGCCTCATGCTAGCTGACTAATGTGCATGACGATGTTGCATGATTTGTCACAGAGCACAACGACCTGAATTAGCCAGCTGCATGATGCACATGCAAGTGAGACATCACTTGTGCCAATCAACAATGACTGTCAGCAGCCCAGAATCAATCTGTTGCTTCTTGTTGTAATAAGCATGGTTTCAGATTTGAAATGCACAGCAATGATAAAGTTAACGTTTCCTGTCACAGGATGGCGTTGAGTGGGTAACAGGCACCAAGCTGACTGGGGACAGCAATGTTCCAGCTGGTGAAATCAGCTTCAAGGCAAAGATAGGCAGGGGTAGCAGGCTGGGCACCCCAGACATGTACCCCCCTGAGATGGGGGTCATTGCCCGCTACAGGGGCTCAGGCTGTGTTGCGCAGAGTGGCTTTCAGCAGCCATCGTAAGCATAGTCTCTGGGCTGTCAAGTTTGCTTGATTTGCGACCCATGACATGCAATAACATATTGTTAAATGAAGGTGTACATATGCTGCAGCCTGTTACAGATTGGAAATGCTGCTGTCCAAACAATGACCTTTTTAGGTGTACAGCATAATGTACATGTCTATCTCTGTCAAATATCCTACTGAGCGTCAGCTCACGCAACAAATCAAGCACAGCATCTCTTCATGCGAAGCTATCCACAAGTGGGATTGCGAAGAATCAAGTTGATGGTGCTACTGCAGGCTTGCCGGTGTAATGCTTGGCTTCTCGTTCAGTTGACGCTGAAGGGAGTCTTTTCTTTCTGATGGCTGTAATGTTGCTTCTGTGTGTGCAGATGGGTGGAGGGTGAGCTGCTGCACTTCAGTGGAGATGGAGCCACCACAAGAGGTGCTGAGCTGGGCTTTGTCTGGACTGGCAACCAGAACCACTTTCTGGTCATCCTCAAGAGAATTGACCTCTCAGAAGAAGAAGAAGAAGATGAATAAACAGCCAATGCACTGGTCCTGTCAGGATGTGTGGCAGCAAGTCAGCGGCTGTGTAGGTGGCAGCAATGGCAGAGAGATCAGGCATGAAAAGTAGCAGGGTTTCAGCACAGCCAGATGCATCAAGCAAAAGAGCTGTTGCTTTCTGCAGATGATGTAGACAATGTGCCCTTCCATGTACACTAAGTTCTCTTTTCGCAGCTTTTGACCTTCCACGTTTCAGCTCGCAATATGTGAGTCAATATTGTATGTGCTTCTTAGTACTGGCAGAGTTGTAGACAGGATTCAGTCGCCATAATTGATTTTAAGTTGATATCACATGAAAGTGAAGGACTCCTCAGGACACTGCATGAGGCCATGACAAGCTCTGAATCCGAACTAAACGCTATCGGCTTTTACAACAGGCCCAAAAAAAGGCAGTCTTGCATATGACGTCGTAATCAGATGCGACGTCGGGGAATCGAACCCCGCCCAATTGCTTGGAAGGCAATTACGCTAACCACTACACCAACGCCGCTGTTCAGCGGAAACCAGGATGCAAGTCGATGTCAAACAAGCCAAATTTGCAATATGTATCACCTAGCTAGCCTCTCCAAAATTGTCTCAGAAACATAAGCTCAGATATACACCAGTGTTTGCTCAACTTTCAAAGTCAGAACATAGCAGCAAGCAAGTCATTTGTACAAAGCCACATATGGGGTGCATCTCAAGAAACACAGGGTCATACCACTCACAACTGCAAGCTTCATCATTGCTAAATCATTTGTGGACTGCCTGTCCACATGCATGCTGCAACATTCCCTGGCAAGGCCATGTAGGACATCACTCAACAATCCCCCATGAAGTTGGTCACAAGACGCGCTCCTGTGTCATAGTGCATAAGCCACGCTCAGCTCCTTTGCACAGGAAGGCATGAGCCAGCCTGATCTGTGCCAATGACTGCTGGCTTGGCTGCATCTCTGCGTGGCTTGCTGAATCAGCACTGCGGAGCTGAGGCACTAGAGGGGCTGCCACTGTTGATTCCAAGTGCTGCTGCCACAGGTACAGCTGAAGCTGATGCTGCAGCCTGCAGCACCACACTGCACCTTCAGACCGCTTGCAAAGCAATGAAGCGCAACATGGTGCTGACACCATGATCTGCTCGGAGGACAATGCAAGCAAGAACATTAGAGACATCATTGATTGCAATCTGACTGAGTAATGCTGTGCATAGTAACAAGCTTGCAAATCTGCACAATTCCAGCACTAGTGTATGGTGCAAAACTTGCTATTTGTGCAAATGGGTTTTTGGCTGACGCTGGGGCGCAAGCCATGGCACGAACAGTGCCTAGTCTGTATGTCATGTCTGTACGCTGCCTGTCAACTGTGACTCTGATTCCTGTGTGATGCATGTGCCACTTTTCCTAACATTGCACCAGACATCATGTAACGACTTGCATCACTGATGCATCAAGCCTTTCTGTTGTGGTCCAGTCAGCCAATCAGGTTGTGCATTGCACCCCGCGCTTGAGTTGCAATGCGCACTGTACAGCTGTAGACAGCAGACCTACCTGGACACAGTTTGCAGCTGTGATAGACTTGTGTATGAGATGGTGGCTGCCTCATCTGTGTCTCCCCCTCGGCCTCCCGGCAGAAGAATGCTACTGGGGTCATGGTCTGCAGCTGTCTGGGTTGAGCTGCTTGCAGATGGTAGCAGGGAGGCCGGGAGCCCACTCCAGCAAGCCTCAGGTAACCAGGCCTCTGCAGGTTTGTTGGCAGCAAAGCCTGCACCCACGCAAATGCCTTGTGTTGTTGGCCTCTGTAGGTTTGTGGGCAGCAAAGCCTGCAACCACTCAAATGCCTTGTGTCTTTTGGCCCTGTGATATGTTGGCGTTACTATCAGTGTGGATGCAAGCCTTCACTTGGCTTTTCGTCGTGCACAACCCAGGCTGCAGCCATGGTATCTGAGTCAACAGCAGCATGTGCTGTTCAGCATGATGGCAGCAGCCATGCCACCTCATGCTGATCAGCTACAGGACAGATGCAGCAGGACGCCTTTGATCGCCGTCGATGGCATGGCTATCATGTTCTGACCCAAACGTTTGCATACACCGCAAGGACGGCAACAAAAGAGTGACCCTTTTCAGCAGAGATAGCTCATGGGAAAAGATCATTGCACAATGCAAGCAGCAGCTACAGCATGTTGCTGTGTATGTGTTATGAGAAAAGGTCGCACAACAAGCTGCTGCTTGTTTCTGCCACTGCCTCACATCCTCACCTTCACTCTGGTCACCAGCAGCAGGCTTGCTTACAACATCAGGGGCATTGGAATCTGAAGGCAGTACAAAGCGTAAGGCCCTATTACGCCAGCGGGTGACCGCGTCAGGGTCAGCAGCAGGTGTCTCAAACAGCGTGTGGTACTCTTGTTGCACCTGCGCAGCAGCCATGCACTGCACTTGACGCCATACTTGGTGTGAGTAAAACAGGACCGTGCTTGATGCCATGCATGAAGAGTCCAAGCTGCACATTGGCATGAGCACTGCTGGTATGCATTAGCAAATATAGCACCGGCTTGTTCCAGTGGTGACATTAAATTCCGTCTTTGTTGCAACAATGCAAAGACTACTCAAAACATTGCCATACTTGCGATTATTTCGAAGGCCTACAGAGCGCATGCCAAACCTGATAGGTAGAAGGTGAGGATAAGTATCAGATGGACAGTGAACAAAAGCTGAAGGGAAACCACACAGAGCTGAAGGGCAACTAAAATTGTTTGAAGGGCAGACCTCTTTCCAGAGCTGCAGTGTATCCTGATCTGCATCTGCAGAGCTGCTGGCCGGGTGTCCATGTCTGCCAGGCTGCTGAGCATCTAGCCTAGCAGTGAGGCGCTGCATGAGCAGCAGCTGAGCCTGTACCAATGCGCTGTGCCTCAGCCAGCTGCATCAGCCAAGCAAAGTCAGACTAAGCAAGCAGCTTCCAAGGTGCAGTACACAGCAGCAATGACATGGTTCTAGTTTGCAGCTGGCTTGATGCAGTTGTGACCACCATAATTAATTTGTTTCGCTGTTTATTCATTCACCCACGCATTTGTTTAGTCGTTTGTTTGTTTGTCCACAAACAATCATTTGTTTCTCTGTACACTGGAGCATTCGTTCATACACACACACACACACACACACACACACACACACACACACACACACACACACACACACACACACACACACACACACACACACACACACACACACTCACACACACACACACACACACACACACACACACACACACACACACACACACACACACACTCACTCACTCACTCACTCACTCACTCACTCATTCACCTGTCCAACAATACCTACAATTGTGTACGTACACCAATGATTTCATGCAATTGTGCATCCTGCTGGCAAGCAACTCAGCAGAGCCATCGATCAAACTCACAAGGATGATAAGCCTCACCAGCATGACAGACAGACAACATCACAGACAGACATGCTCTGTGCTTTTACTCAACCACAACAGTATGAGTTGTTTCTTCGCTCTGCATGTGGATGCTGCATTACCTCTGTGCTTCAGGGTTGGCCCAGCTCTGTTTGGCCTGTTCCCGGGGTGTGTGTGCAGCAGTTACAGCATCCTGGAAGGCCTTGCCCGCATCTGCAATGGCCGCCAAGGATTCATTGTAGGTGTCTGTCAGATTGATGAAAGGACCGCAGGAGCTTGACGCTGTTCCAGTGTCACTGGCTGCTGACTGGGCTTGTCGCTGTGAAGAAGGCCGCCTGCAAGCACAGCATGCTCTGGTGCCTTTTGGTGAGTGATGCTGGCCGTGCCTGCTCAGAAGCTAGTTGGCATGCATGGGAGTGTGTGGTGTATGTTGCTCATTTCAATCACACAATGTCTGTCTTAATTCAAGAAACATATTCTACAGTGGAACTCTAAACTCAGAAACATGAGTCGAAAAAAGACAGGAAAAAAGGATTTTCTATATGGGCAAGATGTTTTGGGTACACGTGATGAATGGGCCAGCTGCTGTAAAGCTGGAGTTTTGAGGCCACAGTGCTGTCTGGGACCTTGAGCAGATGGCACAAGCAGTGAAGGTAGTGTCTTCAAGTCACCAAGGCTGCAATTTAGCCCAGATGGCACAGTTTATTTTTGAAACTGCAAAGTAGACTAAACAAAGTTGAAAAACCTGCTTGGTGTGTTGTTGTTATGACTTTCAGAAATCATCTGCAGCACAAGGTCAAAGCTGAACAGTGGTCACAGATTAGTTTTCCCTAAATAAACTGTGACCATGGGTTATGTCAAATCATAACTTGGAAGACACAGAGGTGCATTATGCAAGCAATGTGATCCTCTCTTTTTCCTGCATTGAATATACCTGAAGGCATTCAGAGCTTTTCTGAAGTAAGCTGGCAGCTGCAGGGGCAGGGTCTGTGCCCAATGTGACTCCACGCTGTGCGACTGTGCTGATTCTGCCGGTGCGCTCTGCGACGCTGAGCTGCCAGACAACAGCTTGTGCTGCAAGAGCTGCTGTTGCACCTCCATTGGTGATGCAGCTGCTGTGTCTCTGTCTGGCGTAGAGCTCGACGGTGGATGCTGCTGGGGAGGTTTGTGGTGCTTTGAGAGCACAGTATCATCCCTCTGCGGCTTTGCTGACACAGGCTCCCCCCTGCTGCTCCTGCCAGACATGCTGCTGCTCAGCTTGGCATGCGGCTGCAGTCTGTTGGTGCGGTCATGCATGAAGCTTTGCGCAGCAGCGCCTGTGCCTGTGCCTGTTGATTTCTTCGGCATGGTCTTCCTTGCATGAGACGTGGATTGAGGATTTGAGGCAGTTGATGCTTGTGGCTTGTCCTGGCCTCGGATGGCCCTTGCTTGAGCAAGAACAGCCTGCAGCTTGTCATGCTGTGTAGATCGGGCTGAGGCTGGACCACTTACATCTGCAGCACTGGCAGCGACGGGTGTAGGTGATTCTTCTGCCTCTGCGCCGTGGACAGGGTAGCCTGCACATTGAGAGCATGCTAGCTGTGTGGCCTTGCAAGCTGTGCAGCATGTTGCAGAGGCTCAATCAGGCATGTGCAGGCTGTTGTGCTCACTTGAGGTTGGCATCTGCCCACTTTGTGAAGAGGCTGGAAGGCTGGGCGCATCACATTGATCAGCAAAGACATTGTTTCGTTGTGACACGGCTGCCTGCAGGTCTTGTACTATTCGCATGTTGCTCTGCACTGCATACTCTGTGCGTGCCACTTCTTCACAGGTTGTTATATACGTCTGCAAAGCATATATAGTTATCGCCGTTGTCTTGCTATTGCATCTCAAACTTTGTTCAACACGATTTGCACGGAATGTGATTTGCACCTTTCCCAGAAAGTCTATTAGCTCTTGCAAGGTGATTTGCAACCGTTGAGTCTCTGTGGCAGCTTCCATGGCCATGTTTGGAATAGGGGCCAAAAAATGCACACACAAATGCTTTGAAACCGGTCAAATATGTGCAGGCCGAGGAAGCAGCTGCTATCGCCTTGATCACTAGCTCTTGGTCAGAGATCAAACGGCCGTGGGTGTTCCTACGCGCGCAAATAATGGTGTAAATAGTAGGCCTGCATCTTAAACGGATTAGCTAGGCTCTCACGGGGCAGCGCTCGCTCTCTGAGTGACAGTGGCAATAAGGTCCTGACAGGCTTCCTAACTCTCGCACATTCTCACATACATACGCAATCTGGTGATCACAAGCATCCCCAGAGCAACAATTTTTCCAGGACGAGGGGTGACGAGGCTTTCTTGAACGCAAAAAGCTATCCTTTGCAAGCGCAACGTTGCCCGGAAGTCTGGTCCTCATCAGCTCTGCATGAACACAAGGACAAGGCTCAAAGCGCCAACTTGAACTGTGAAACAAGCTGGTCCGGTACCTGCGTAATCTCGCTTGACCGTCGTAGACTTTGAGAGGTATGCGTGCAAAGGTGCCAGCCGGATGATGCTTGACCTGCAAAGCTTCCTGTTTGTTCGAGCTCGTAATTCGGCTAGAGAGCTTTGTTATGTTCTCTCTCCATGGCTGTTCCGCAAAATTGCGTGCCCATGTCAAGGCTACCTGTTGAAAACGCTGTACAAATTCTTGCTTGTTGCGATGATGACCTTTGTAATTTGCTTCACGTAGACAGCAATGTGCAAGCGCAGGATGGTGAGACTGGGAATATGGTCCGGTCCGTCCACCACCTCCGCTCTTTCTAAGGTCACCGGTCCTGGTGGCAAGGTATGCGGCCTGCGATCACATCACAGTGACCTCTTCTATATTTTTGCACATGACGACGTATCACCGCGTTTTCTCTGCAGAAGTCAGAAAAAGAGTCTGTGGGAGTGCAGGAGTCTAATACAAGTAGCAGTGACCAAAGGTGGGTCTTTTGACAATTCCTGCAAACACTCACCTTCTGCTCTTCTTGTGCTTATCATCTGTATACATTGCAGCAGCAGTAGCCTGACAGGCTCAACCTTTGAGCCAGCCGGTGACATTGCGGATGAGGAGAGTGAAGTGATCACAGCAGACTCAGACCTGCAGGACAGCATGCAGGATGACGAATGGGAAGACTTGGCTGATGCAAAGGCAAGTTGTACAGCCTGCGTGTGCAAGCAGATCTTAGTAGCAAGATGTGTCACAGGCCACCTGCGTACTGGTTAGCTTCGGACAAGTTTCTTTCAACAGCCAAATCTGACTGTGATTTCACCTCGCAGATGACACCAAACTCCAGCATCCACATTCTGGCCAAGTCTGATGAGAACGTCCCTGCAAACTCCCAAACAGGGGGTCACAATGACTGGGTAGACCTGAAGGAGAAGCCTGCAGAGGAAACCATCAACCCCACAAAGGAGAGACTGCCTACCGCACAAGCCAACAAAGTACAGCATGAGGTTGCAGCACTGAAGATGGCTCAAGGCCTTCTGAAAGGTAAACTGGATTGCAACTATGGCCTCAAGGCTTGTGCCCTGAACAGTGGGGTGACAGTACATAGACAACACTTAGAAGCAATGCATACCCACGCAGCCGATGCACGCACAGGCTTCAGCTTCCGTGTAAAATTCCTGTTTGTGTATTGGTCAGGCATTTCCTGCCAATCTGGCCACATCCAGATATCATGTATACAGCCATGGAGCTGCAATGTATGCCAAAACAGATATACCAGTCAATTTGCAATGGGCATGTCTGCGTCAAATAGATCAGCCCTCTTTGACTGTTGCCACAGGGGAGCTGGATGCAACAAAGGCCAATGCTGCCACCCTGGTGGCGCAGCTGCAAGTGGAGACTGCTGACAAGCAACAGCTCAGCACCAAGCTGGCAGATTCAGAGACCATCAAGAACGAGCTAGAAGCCAAGGTGCCCTTTTGCTAGCAAGTTCAATCTGAATCAGAACCTTCTTTGACCATCCTCTTGTTATTTTGGCAGGTGATGCAAGAAATGTCCATGAGCAGCAACACAATGTCATCAAAGCTCGCGAAAGTACCTGCATGTATGGCGTCAGGGTCGCTGCATTGCTCCTATGAAGCAGTCACAGGCTTGGTGCGTGGAGTTGCACGGCCCTTACATGCACAAGTGCATTCTTTCCCTGTGGTGTCACTGAGAACTAAGCTGCTGCTCTGTGCTGCAGATTGCTGCTCTGCTGAGGGACAAGGCAGCTCTAGAGGTCAAGGTCAGCCAGGCTGCTGTGGCTCCACTGGAGACATACCAGCAGATTGACACGTTGCCCAAGTATGGCTGCAAGGCGTGCGGGTAAGCAGCACTGTCAACTGAAGTGGATGCAATGGTCTCTTGGCCGCTCACTTCATTTCAGCTCTTATAAAGCCAGGCCTGGTGACACCCAGAACAAGCACATGATCCTCAGGGCTATATCAAGCCTCACACGCATTCTGCATACCCTGTTGTAGCGGACCCTGTTGTATTATACTGGTCATGTGTGGCTGGTACACCCCATTCATGCTGCATGCTTCAATCTTGGCTTGTTCATCAGCAAGCAGCTGTGCATGAGCAAGTGATGCGCTTGCCACAAGGCGACAGAGAATGCTTTCTTATGTCATATACAAAGGCGTTGGTTGTTGCAGGCTGGACATTGCATCTGCCAAGGCTGTTGTGTGGAGCGACTGCAAGATGGGCAGGAACAATGAGTCAGGCATGCTGTTTGCAGCCACTGTCAATGTTGAACGGTGAGTGGTGTGGTGCCTGTAGAAAGCCATGCATGTAACTTTCTGTACCCAAGTGCTATTTAGCATATTTGAGCATGATGTTGTCGGTGCGCAATACCCTGATGACGCAACGCATTGATCTTCCATGTCTTGCACATTGCCTGTGCTGACGCAAATCTTCTGCAACAACAAAGTGCATCGTGATGGCGTGTGGGCTGCTTGTTGGCCCGTTAGCAGCAGGACATACAGGATGCTGTGCCCCCTCAATGACCATACCTCTGCTTTGGTGTCTGCTCTCTGGTCTGTCATTGCACCTCTTTGCAAAAAGGCCTTGCAAAATCATGCTGCAAAATTCTGGTTATAAGTGTACTCATGTGGTGCAGAATTGGCAAGGTGACAGTGACCCATCTGGCCACTGGTGACTATGAGGTGCAGGATGTGAGGTGCCGCAAGTGCAGCGCCAGCCTGGGCTGGACCTACCTCAAGGCATTCAATGAGGTACATCAATGGCTATGTGTTTGTCCTTGGTCGGTGGTCATAGTAGAGAACTGGTCTGCACGAGGCTAAGCATGTGAGGCAATGCTACAGCATCCTGACTGTCATTGTGGCAATGAGCTGGTATGGATCTGTTGTTGTGTGCGTCCCCCAGCTGTGCAAAGAGCTGTTCCGTTTCCCTGTGCAATCATGCTAGGTGATGTGAACCCACGCAGCTGTCAAGGCATGTGTTGTCACCTGCGGCATGTTGGATGGAGGCCTTAGGACTTGATGTCTTGATGCATGCTGACCAGTTGTGGTGACTGCCTGCAGAAGAACAAGTTCAAGGAGGGGAGCACCATCCTGTACAAAAGGCTGCTGGCCAACACCTCAAAATGAGATGACCGTCGTCCACGTGTATGCAATGAATATGCAGGGCCGAAAGCAAAGCAAATGCTTGCCGTGCACAGCGCCACTGAGATTGATGACTTGCACAAGCTGATTGTTTGGATTTCAGATTGTATACTACGTCAGCTGAAACAATGCCTGCTGCAGAGATCAAGTGCAGTGTTTTCCCTGTTCAGCCTCAACTGCCTAGTTGATTGTAGACTACCCTTTACGTTCACAGTCCTTTGCTTTCTGTATATGGCTTGGCTTAGCTTCACATGTACGTTTCAATACAACAAGTTGGGCAGAATTAACCCTTCATCAGCACTTTGGCTTTAGACACATCATGTGTTGTTATGTGTAGCCCACACGGGATAGCTTTTGTCACAAGCATGTTTCAGTAATGGAAGGATCTTGATTACCTCTGGGGGTTATTCATGCTTTAGTAGCTGCTAAGCTTGCTAGGGTATACTATGTATATTTTGTATCAATAGGTTGGGTGCTTCAGCTGCACATCACCAATGAGCTTTTGTGTAATATATCCATTCTCTGGCTCTTGCAGCATCATGATGTCGAAGATGATCATCTTCGACATCATGACCTATACCTGTGATAAGTTTGGCTGCTCTGGACGTTGGCGGTTGCAGCATAGCTTGCATGTGCCATATTTTTACCGTCAGCGTCCCATCGGGTTTTAAATGGCAGGCCAAATCATTTGAATAGGGAGTGTCGTTGATCTGTATGCACAGTCCAGCATCACCTTGAGGTTCAGCAGAGCGAGCATGTCTTCGACGATTGATCTTCCATTCTTGCCTGGCACAGATCCGTTTAGCGTTGGTGACGCATGTTGCTTCGAGGTGGTGTTGTCGATTCAAGCCAACAGTGAGTGCAAGACATACCTTCCCTGGACCCAACGAATACGCAGATAAAGAAGCTGGGCCACCGGACGAAGGTGTGGCTGCTCTGATCAGGCCAGGTTCAGGACTACTGCAGCTAGTACAGCCACGTTGACTGCCTCTGCCTCGCCGTCTGCATCTGTTTCACATGACCAGAGCGTGGCGTCAACTTTCCTTTTGCAGTCAACAATACAGGTGTTCAAGCTGTTTTCTTGCTGTTGCTCTGTGGAGATAACAGCCAGTTTTCGTCGTCGTGACCTTGGGTGTTCATTCTTTCGTTCGTTCTTGGCTGCAGATTGTATGACTACAGGAAAGCCGGTTTGGGGGCTTCTCCTTCTTGCAGTCAAGCACTGCAGCAGCTATACCAATCAACTGCGGTCAGACTGTGCCAGTCTTCTACAGGTATAGTTACTGAATGTGCCTAGCTGGTTCACAGGCAACAACTCCTGACAACCACATGTATCCAAACAACATCGCGGCTGCTAATTTCTGCTGCAATGTTGCAGCTGAAAGGTCTGTTTGTTGTGACAGGCGGTCAAACCCCAGAAACAGCTCCCCCACAGCAGTCTACCACCAACCGACAGTCACAATCACAATCACAGTCACAACAAAACGGACCAGATCTCAGCAAGTTGAGCCCCCGGTTGCAGCAGCAATTTGATCATGTCCAGAACGCGCACCTGGGAAACATTGTCATTGCAAAATTCAGCACAATACCAGTGGCATGGAGCTGCAATCAGTGCCCCAGCGGGTATCCACATGAATGGGTCCAAAAGCCACATAGTAGGACAGTCACTGATGGTTGCCCTTTCTGTTCTGGCAAGCGCGCATGCAAACATAACTCATTAGCCAGCAAAAGTCATGCTGCAGCTGCAAGCTGGGACTACAGCGCCAATGAAGGCACCCCTGATGACTACACAGCTGGCAGCAATCACAGAGCAACCTGGAACTGCCAGGACTGTGGGCTTTCATGGCAAACCAGAATAAAACGTAGAGCCCTGGAAGGCACAGGCTGCCCTCATTGCTATAAGCTTAGACGTGGACGCAAAGCAGATGGCAGCAGGACAAGTCACCCCACACTCAGAGGGCCATCCGGCGATCATCCCCTCATGGCAGAGTGGGACACAGATGCCAATGAGAAGGCTGGCCTGCGTCCTGAGAAGATCAAACTCCGCAGTCACATCCACGTGAATTGGATCTGCCGCAGGTGTCCTTTGGGTCTCCTGCACTTGTACAAAGCTATGCCATTACATCGCACCCGTCGCTCAGGCTGCCCCTACTGTGATGCTGACAAAGCATGCAAATGCAACTGTCTGCAAACACACTTTCCTGAAATGAACAAGGAGTGGGACTTTGACAAAAACAAAGACACCCCAGAGGACTATACTGCTCATTCAGACAGGGTTGTCTGGTGGAAAACCGAAGAGCGTGGCAGCTGGCAGCAGAGCATCAGTACTCGGACCCACCAAAGCTTGAAGCGTCACCGGCATAGGGCTTTCAAGCAGTAGCGTCCACGTTGCCTGGATGCGTTTGAACATGCGCAAGTATTTGGCAGAATGGTATACGATGCAACTTGCATGCACAGCAAGTCATCCCTGTCATGGTTGCTTGATTTGCATGTCAGTCTGACAATATGCTATGTCACCTAGTTCAGCTGTCCTAGTTTGGCCAAACAGTCATGTTGAAATAGAGAAGTTCAATGTTTGGAGACGATTGCGTCAAGTGTGCATGTCATGATCAGCGTGTCATTATCAACTGCACCTCGGCTGCTAATGCCGGTGACGATGAGCTTTCCTTGATAAATAGGATCTCAGACACACTTGCTCAAGGATACACTATTTTGCAGAGCTTGGTAAAATGCCTGGATCATAGAGGTATAGCTCTGGGCTTTGTCTCCACAGTCTGCGGCTTCTATAATACGTGCTCCTCTGTCAGAAAGCGCGCTGAGTGCTGAGGTTGAGTTGCAACAACCTTGCTTGTCTGGAACTGCTGATGTCTGGTGCAAGACCTGTCTGCAGATTGCTGAACAAGTTGGCCCTGGAGGTAAGTGGATGCAGACATTGCCAGTTTTGCCAATTCGCAATTTAGAAACTTTTCCTGTGCCATGTCGATGTTTTTCCCTTACCACGATCAATGCAATGGTGCTCAATTGTGGCCCTGCTTCTTGCGCATTTTGTGCCAGTAAACTGCTTTTGATGCTATGACATTCATGTGCTTTCCTGCTACTGCTTTTTATATATCCTTGTGCCAAAGATGTCATTTCGACGAAGTGATACCCGACACACTTCAGCAGGCTAACGCGTCAACGAAATGTCGACATTTCAGCTGCAAAGCCTAAGCATGAGCACAATGTCAATAACCAGTCATCACTTGCATTTGTCACTCACGTTTACAAGCAAGCACGCCTGGGCTCTGACCGGCTGAAAAAGTCCTGCGTGCAGATGAGCTGACTGGACCCAGCTTAACGGCTCATTTGGTGCTAGGCAATGCTACAATGCATGCAAATTTCATGCAGCAGTTGCTCTGCAGACTAAGCTTGCGTTATCACGCCGGTTGATCTCCCTAGTAAAATGTCGCTAGTACGCTGTGATGCTCCCCGGCCACGCGCACATCCTCGCTTGCACTGTCACCGCATATGAAAACAGGTGATGCTCAGGCGCAACTGCGAAATTTCCTGGCCAACATCTGATCAGATCACTGGTACTAGCGGTTTCAGCAGCGACAGAGTGCAGCAGAGTGGCGTTACTATGTGTGAAGGAGTAGCAATCATTTGCAAATGGTGATGCGCAATGTCTGGCGACTCGCTGCTCGAGTTCGAACTCAACTCAGGTGAAATTCTTTTGGCTCATCTGCACAGCGGTAGTTCAGCATCATCGTACTGATGTCTTGCAGGCGGGATGATCAGGTTACACTGAGTGCAAGAGGCAGGTTTGACACACAACTGTTGCGCTCTTCAAGCCCACAAGGAGGCAGCTCCTATCATGAATTTCCAGGTGAATGGATCGCAGCTTTCTCTGCTGATCTGTACCTGATTTAGTTTGATGCTTTGATCCTTGCATGCACAATGTGAAGTTTGTCAGACACAAGTGTGTCATGTGACAGGTGCCAGCATGGCCACAGGGGCCGTAAGCCCTCCCCTCCACCTCATTGATAGCAAGCAGCATCAATCAGAACAGCCTGGGTCCAACAGCAGCTATCTAGACAGCATCCTGCAGCAGAGGCACACTCACAATTATAGTAGATGCCCAGCTGCGTGCACTGTTTGGCCATGCCATGCCCAGCAGTCATCCTGGCCTCATGCTCGAGGTCTTGTTGGCCAGCTGCATGCAATTCAGGGCTGTCTCGTGCATGGAAGGTCGATGCATACAGCAATGACCACCCTTCGCAGTCGACAGAGAAAAAAGCACAAATCATTGGCTGTTGAAGCACCTGTTGTGGCCGCAAGCTGGGACTACAAGCGTAACAGCGGCACCCCTTAAGACTACACAGCTGGCAGCAACTATAAAGCAATGTGGAACTGCCAGGATTGTGGGCTGTCATGGCGAACAAGAATAGCACAAAGAGCTCTGGAAGGCACAGGCTGCCCTCACTGCTATAATCTCAGAGGTGGACGCAAAGCAGATGGCAGCAGGACGACTCACCCCACACTCAGAGGGGCATCAGGCGATCATCCTCTCATGGCAGAATGGGACAAAGATGCCAATGAGAAGGCTGGCTTGCATCCTGAGAAGATCAAACTCAGGAGTCGCCTCCAAGTGAATTGGATCTGCCGCAAGTGTCCTTTGGGTCTCCTGCATCTGTACAAAGCTACGCCAAATGATTGCACTCAGAAATATTCAGGCTGCCCCTACTGTGATGCCCAAAAAGCGTGCAAATGCAACTCTCTCCAGACACACTTTTCTGAAGTGGTTGAGGAGTGGGACTTTGACAGAAACAAAGACACCCCAGAGGACTATACTGTTGGGTCAGGCCGGGTCGTCTGGTGGAAGACTGCAGAGCGCGGCAGCTGGCAGCAGAGCATAGACTCTCAAACAGACAAACGGCTGACGCGTCATCGGCATAGGGCTTTCAAGCAGTAGCGCCCACATTGCCTGTTTGTGGTTCAACATGATTGAGCATATGGCAAAATGCTGTAGGCCCCGTTTGATGCATGCACAATTCAGCTTTGCTGTAGCGACTGACGTAAGTGTGTTTGCAGCAACATTTGTAGCAGAACCTTTGCTACAGTTACCTACTTTTGTTTTGGCATAAAACTTGGTTTCAGAGTAGCCCAGCTTTTGGAGATGCTGGTCGCGTCAATTGTGCATGGACTCTTTGCTTGGATTCTGGCTGATGCTCTGAGTTGCAGACTCTTTCCCCATGGTCTGCCGCGTCTTTAAACATGCTTAGCTGTGTTTCTCCGTTGCAAGTGCACTGGTTGCTGAGGCTGACTTGCCTGGTCTGGCTGCAACTCCTGTCATCCGGTGCAGAGCCTGACTGCAGTTTGCTAAACAAAGCTGGGGGCAGCCGCTCAGCTGACTCGCCTGGATGCAGACATGCTAAGATTTACTAAGTGGTCGGCGGCCTGATCAGGTAGCACGCTCACTTCAGAGCTTGCATCTCTCAGTGAGCCTTTGACGCAAATTTGATGCTGAATGGCAGCCTGCAGTTGTCTTTGTGCTTGTCCAGTAGTGAGCAGTCAACATTGAGTAATGTTACTCAAGCTGACATGTGCACCTGAGTCACGTTTGTGATCTGCATCGCAATGCAGCAAAATCGCCTGATCAGCATGAAACCTGCACACCTGATTTCATCCTATGCGGCGGGATCTCTGCAGCAGCAATGATGCCATGGACTTGAGACTGTCTAAGTATCCTTTGCAGGTGAGGTTGATTTGAAGGTTGCACAGTCCTCTTACTGACGCCGCAACAAACAGGGGTTGACCTCCTCTGCAGACACGTGCACATCATCCTGATTTTGAGTAAATTCAGCTTGCTAACAGATGCCGCTGGCACGCCCTCGGCCACTGACAGCAATGGCCTGACTGAAGGGGGCTGAAGTAAGTTCTTTTACTGCTGTGATGACTGCACCCTCTCTAATGATTGACAACTCTGATCACTGACATGTTTATAGTCTCCCTCGCATGGAGATGCAGCTGCTGTTCAGCAAGTGTCATGTTGTGCGCACATCAGGCATGTCTTGTCAATCTGACTGCGTCCTGATGTGATGTGTGTAGCCATGCATGCCAATGCAGATGTGCCGAGCAAATCTGCATGGCTTTTGGCATGTCAAGCAGACTAGCAATCTTTTCACTGCTGCCGCAGGAATGTTGATTGCAGCAAAAGCCAGTGCTGCCAACCTGCTGGCGCAGCTGCATGTGGAGACTGCTGACAAGCAACAGCTCAGCACCAAGCTGGCAGACTTAGAGACCATAAGAAACAAGCTAGAAACCAAGGTGCCTTTCTGCAGTAGCACCTTCATTCTGTACTGGAATCAGGGACTCCTCGACTATCCTTGTTTGTGTCTTGGCAAGTGATGCAATGCACAGCTGCAGCAACCAACGTTTGAAGCCATGAGCTGCGTTATCATGATAAGACCACTCATTACAGTATCTGCATGGATGGCATCAGCTGAGGGGTGCTGCATTCAATGCAGTTTGCACCTGCACACCATTCACAGGCTTGGTGTGTTTAGTTGCATGGGCCATTCCTGAGTACATTTGTCCTCTGTCGCGGCATCATGAACTAGCATTGTGAGCAGCAGCCTCTGTGCTGCAGGCTGCTGCTCTGATGAAAGGGCAAAGCAGCTCTAGTGGTCAGGGTCAGCCAGGTTGCTGTGGCCCCTCTGGAGACCTACCGCCAGATTGACACTTTGCCAAAGTATGGCTGCAAGGCGTGCGTGCATGGGTAAGCAGCACTGTCAATCAGATGCATGCATGACTTCGGGATTGTTTCACCATGCCAGGATGATTCAGACCAAGCAGGGTTGCTGCACTGCTGCAGAAGCCTTATGCTGGTCCTCCATGTTGCATTGCTCATGTACAGCGGGCACCCTGCACCTGATGTATGTGCCATATTTGATGCTGGCTCAGCAAATCTCAACTATAAGATGGGCAGGGGAAAAAAGTCAGGCATGCTGTTTGCAGCCTTTTTTGCCACTGCTGCGAAGCATGGCTTCAAGGAGGGGAGCACCATCCTGTGAAAGTCCCTGCTGGCAAACACCTCAAAATGAGACCACAATTGTCCACAGGGATGTAACAGACATGCACGCATGTACCCTTGGGAGAGTGTAGCTGAGATCCGAGATTCAAGGAAAATGTATCTGAGATCGAGTCTATCAAAGAAACATGTACATGTGCAAGCAAAAGCAAATGCTTGCATTGCGAGGCGCCACGTGCCGGTGCACTGAGGATGAGGACTTGCACAAGCTGACCAATGGGATTTCAGATTGCATACCATGTCAGCTGTAACAATGCCTGCTGCAGAGGATCAAGTGCAGTATTTTTCTTGGTCAGTCTCAACTCCCTAGTTGATTGTAGACTACCCTTCACGTTCACAGTTCTTTGCTTTTTGTTAATGGCTTGGCCGAGCTTCACATGTACTGTTTGTTCATCAAGTTGGCCAGCCCTTCATCAGCACTTTTGCCTTAAACACGTCATCTGTGGCCCACAAAATTTGGTTTATGCCATTGTCAACTTTGGCCTGTTTAGATGCTGGCGTAGCATGTCTTCGACGGTTGATCTTCCATTCTATTGCGTCTAGGAGCGGTTTGGAGTCGTTCGTTGCTTCGTAGATGGCGTTGCTAATCCTGCAGCCAATAGCTTAGTGCACGAAACCTGGACACAATGATGCACTAATGAAGCTGGACCACCTGTCGAAGTTGTGGCTGCTCTGATCAGGCCAATTTCAGGACCACTGCAGCTAGTGTG
>JAABUP010002456.1_pt1 | contig 35810 bp, 46 predicted proteins | sample 5559201 | NCBI WGS metagenome assembly JAABUP01 (sample SAMN10711887, study PRJNA513373) | rock metagenome | isolation source: Antarctica rocks | place: Antarctica
GCCCCCCCCCCCGGCCCCCCCCCCCCCCCCCCCCGCCCCCCCCCCCCCCCCCCCCCCCCCCCCCGGCCCGGGGCGCCCCCCCCCCCCCCCCCACGAGCCAGTTGTGGAAGGAGGGTAGCAGGAGTATAGCCACCAGCATGACTGAACTGCTCGCAGATCAGATTGCTGTCAAGCCTGATGTAAGAGACAATACAGATGACAGTCAATTCACTATATTGACTGGGCCATGCGGGCATCAATCAAGGGCATGTGGTGCCTTTCTCGGCATGACCAACATGTAGCTGTGCAAACATTGTCACTACTCTTTGTCACCTCTTACATCAGTCAAATGTCATGTTGCAACAGAAGGCTGACCTGCAGCATGAAGAAGGGTATCTTGCCAATGTCATCCCGGATGAGCTGCTGCCAGCTACGCCCATAGAGCGCCTTCAGATTGGGGCCCCTGCGCAAGGCATCACGAAGCTGATGCAATACTAGCCTGTCCCTTGGCTACAAAGGGTAATGGTAATGCTAATGGCTGTAGAGCATGCAAGCAGAAGTCCATTGCCTGAGCAAGAAAGACTGGGAAAACGCAAGCATCACAATGATCAGAAGCACCTGTAAAGTATCAAACATGTATTGTTAGATGTCACTGGGTTGGTCAGGAATGCCAAGGACATTAACTTGGTTCCTCAGAGCTGATTGGCAGGAGTTGACCATGCTTTGCAGCAAGGTGTGGTCATCAAGTCCAAAACGTGTATCTAGACCATATTGAACACAGTAATAGGCGCATGGCTCTGATCAACAACATGTATTGCAGCAAACCGCAGGCTGGGACATGCTGATATTTGCCAATGAAACATTTGTACCACATACAATGGTGCTCTATAGGCCAGCTGTGATCAACTAGCTGGCCTTGAGTCTGACCTGTATGGGTAGCGCCTCTTGTCTGCACACTTGTCAGACATACTATAAAGGTTGTAGGAACGCCCATTGATGGGCTCAAACTTCACCTTCTGCATCTTGACGTTGAACATGTCAAATCTGCAGCAACAAGCCCAGGCTCAAATCAATGCATTTGTGCTTGTGCATGACGAAAAGGTCCCAAACCACAGCAGCTAACTGTTTCTTGCGCACTGAGATCAAGGCCAGCGTGTACATACTGTCTGAATTAAGGCAAATGCCTACTAAGGGGGGCCTGACTCCTGTCTGAATCTGCACTAACAGTAAATCAATCCCAGACACTGCGGTTACCTAACAAACAATGCTGGCACGCCTGTGTAACCAATGAGTGAAAGCTTGACTCACGTCGCCAGACATTACAGTGCATGCATGTTGCTGCAGGCCATATTGACAACACTTGCAAACAGAACAGACAGCAACAAACAGCGTAGGTTGAGGAACGCCATATGCTCATGAATGACATTGATGGGCTGTGTTTTGCTGCAAGCCTGGGCAAGGGCATGCCTTTTTACGTCCTGATGCAGAGCAGCCTCCTCCAGCCTCAGCAGCCGCAACCACTTCCTGACCTGCTCCCCCATCGGCATTGCAGCCCCTCCTGCCGGCAGCAGTGACACTGGCTCCTGCTTGTATGCTGGCTGACTCTTGGCTTCGTTGTCGCTCAGTCTACAGCATCCAAACCCATACAATGTCCAAACCCGTACAACACCTAAACCAGTACTGACTGTGGACGCAGCTTGCAAAGGAAACGCTCCCAGCAGAACAAAGGTGTGCTGAAACAAAAGATTCTACATGCATCTGCTGAGCCTTGCTGTTTGTACTAGACAACCTACTGCACCACAGCTGTGCACTCCAGGAGGCCAGCAGAACAGAGCAGGGGGGCAACAACCTCATGTGACAAGCATCAGCCTGCCTGACATTTCTAACAGGTTTCAATGCAATCTGTGGAGAGTCTTCTGACATGCATGCACTCTATGACACGTGCCATGTTTCAGACTGCTGCAACAAGGCTGAATCAGACATGATGCAACTTACCGATGACTGAAAAGGATGTCCAGAGGCCGCTCGCATGACATGAAGGTAGTCGGCGGCTGTTCAAACAGGTTCTTGAGGTTCTCTGGGACGAAAGGCTTAGCCTCGACGTTCAGCATCTTTTGCTGGTCAGCTGCATCTGACTTGCTCACCAAGCACACTGACACCTGCCTGGCTGCAGGGAGGACAGATGACAGTGAGATCAAGGTGGAGGTGCGCTTTCATAGCCTGTCAGCAGTGCAATGAGTACGAATGACAAAACATAGATTGTGTCTCAGGCCACACCTAGAATCAGCAGTCAGACAGTATTGCTGATAGACGATAACAAGCTGCCAATCTGTGGTAGACAACTGGTTTGCAACCCAAAGCCCAGTATGTATTATGTGGGCAAAGTACCTACAACCACTGCTTCAGCAGAGGTCCCATTGCTCAGAGAAACTCTCTCAGAGGGCTTGGTGCTGGTGGCAGCCGACGCTAGCGCTGGGGGAGTGCCTGATCTTGAGCTAGCACTGGTGGGCATGCTGGCCTGTCTATGGGCTTCAAGTCCGCCACTGCTGTTTTTGGTAAGAAAGGTGAACAGGACTAGCTGAGGCAAGACTCCAGACTCAAGCCTGCATTGCAAGCAACAGCACTGGATTCTGGACGTCAATCACACGGCAGAATTGACAGGAATAAAAAGCACAGCATGAGGATGGCGCTGGCTGTGCTCACCGTCTGTGAGGCCCATCAAGACAGTTGAGCACAACAGTGACAGCGTACTCCTCTCCTGGCCTCAGCAAAATGCCTTGGATGCCTTCGGTTTGCTTGTCCTCATACATCTCTGCTTTGTCAAGCTGTGACTGCAGCTGACTCACTTCTTGGTCCTGCTGCTGCTGCTGGGTCTGCTTGTCAGCGCATTGCTGCTGCGGAGCTTGCTGCTGCTTTTTCTTCTTATTTCTCTTCTTTTTTTGCCGACGCTGATGCTGATCAGAGTTGTCTGCTATGTCACCATGGTCAGGTGGTTCAGCAGTGACTGCTGTCATATGTGTGTCGCTCTTTCCCGCTGGATTTGTGACTGTGCTGATGCCTGCATCGTCTATAAGAGCCATGGTATGAGGCCACAAAGGAAGCTTCTGACTAAACCTGACATCTATCAACTGGACATTCTCTGCTTGGTTGTTCATGACGATAATCTGCCTGAAAGAGTACAATTGTTCACGCTCTACAGGCTGCCTTGAATCATGCTTTGCGCCGAAAAGGTTGGCAAATGGCTGCTCATGCTGCTCGGTTTGCTGCATACCAAAAGCACGACCAGAGCTATCTGCACTGTGCTGTGACTGCTGAGCAACAAGCTGCTTCAAACCAAAACTGACATCTGGGCCAACGCTCACCCCTTGCGGATCCTGCATGAGACTACGGAAGTCCTGCAATGCAGCCATATACTGTCAATGTAATCCTTTGGGGTACAAAAGTGCAGCATCTGTCCAGCACACCACTCAGAATAGGCAGCCAGCCTACTGCCTTGTGTAGACACATGCACCTAATCTACAGCTTGATCTGCAATCGTGAGTCAGGATCAGAGGAAAAGCTGCTGTGCAGCTGCAGGTCAGCGCAATTCACATGTGGTGATGTGTATTGTATTCTTTACCTTGTAGGCGGCTGAATGCAGTTTCTGCAGACCTGCTGCTTCAATCCATTGCTCTACTTCCTCATCAACAAAGTGAGCCTGCCCAACTGGACAAGCTATGCGAGGCCCCTGAGCCAGCAAAGCAGCAGCCATACCTCCTGGATTTGGCAAGGCCAGAGCAGGATTGCCTACAACCTGTTGCAGTGCAGACTCCAGTGGCCCATTAAGTACAGAAACATGCTGTAGCGCTGCTCTGCCAGTCCAATAGTAGGTTATATACAAGGAGGGAATCTCTTGACCAGCCAGGTAAACCTGTGGAACATTGCAATGTTGATTGGCACCCTGCATGCATGGTGCAGGTCTTTGCTCTGGCAAGGCAAGAAGGACAAGGGCAGCAAGGACAGGGCTGGGGGCCAGGGAGAGGGGCAAAGGGGAAAGCATTGGTCAGTTTGCAACAGAGGGGATAAACGCCACAAGTACAGCAATGATTGCAGTCGTGTGCTAATGACAGCTTGCTGAGTTATTGCATGAAGCACAAGCAGCTTGTCATATCAATGCTTGCTTCACTGATGCTGTAGCTTGTACTGCAATCAGCTACCTGCTGCAGCTGCTTCAAGCTGTCTATGCAAGCATTTCTGACAGGAAGCGCCGACACCTTCTCAGGACGCAGACTTTCTAGCCGCGTGCCCCTGCAGGGTTACACACATTGAAGCTGTACCAACATGCACCCCTTGGGGTTTTGAAAGTGAGTGAAGCTGATGCCTGCAATTACAACAAGTGCCCAGTGAAGGAACACAGTGCAGCGTGATGCAAGCTGCAGAACAAAGACAGTGTAAATGATATGTACCAGCCTGTGCCCGCCGCCGCAAACAAGTTGTCCAAGGGCCTTAGATCCAATGTTCCCTGGTCTTCAATCTTGACAGACATGCTGAGATGCATTTCTACGGCCAGGGCTGCTGCAAAGGGCAGATTTGGGAATGTTTCCTGCAGTTGCACAGAAGGATGCATTTGTGCATGGATTTGTGCATTACAGGTTCAAGCAATGTGCCTGCAGACAGGGGAGGCAGATTGCCAGGTCCTGTAACAGTGAGCTTGCCTGTATTGCTTGCTGCAGCTTTCGTGCATGAATATCTGCTGGCACATAGTGAGGATCAAGAGCTGAGGGCTGAGACATGTAATTTGACATATTAGGCTGATACATAAGACCATAAGTAGAGTCCTGCGGTGCCCACTGCTGAGGCATGTAGGGTAGCTGCGGAGGGGGTGCATATGCCCACTGAGCAGGCAAGTAGCCTGGGAAGAAATAAGGGTGAGGCTGCATGCTGTCTAGTCCTACAGGAGTAGAGGCAATACGAGGTGCAGATAAAACCGAACTGGCCGGAAGGTGTCAGACTGAAACGTTTGCTACTAGCAACGAGCGCGGAGCGCATTGAGGTACTCCAGCTGCCTCCGGCAGCGTCGGCCAAGCATGCTCCATGCACAGTCGCAAAGTTGACATCAGGACCTGGCGCAGGCAACTTGGGTGGCGAGTGATCTTGCGACTCAGCAGGCCGAGGAGCTGGTCCTAATAAGCTTTGTACGGGTAGATAAAATCTGATGTTGGACAGAGCGGCATTGCTGACCGCGTGCCCTGCCTTTCAGTCTCGCCATGCAGCGCTGTTTATTGTGATCCTTGGTGCTTGTCCTTGCAGCGCACGCAGCATACGCAGCACGTTGCCAGGATCAAATTAGGGTTTGCGACTTAGCTTCCTGCAGGTGATGGCCAATATTGTTTTGCGATTCCCTGCGCAAAACGCGCAAAGGAAAGTCTCGCTGGGACATGAGTGCTGAGATATACCGGCAGACAAAACTCGGTGACTCATTGGTGTCCGCCCTTGAGGTATTAGTTGAAAGTGATAAAATAACTGCTGAGTTGGCGATTAAAGTTTTGTCAGAGGTATGCTATCCGTGTGGACGCCTGTCAGCAGCATGCATGCGTCTTGTGCTTGCTTGTCTCTGAGAGCACTGTGCTGTGCAGTTTGACACGGTGCGCGAGCAGTCACAATTCTTTAACGAGATCATCCTCTGCTTTGCCCATAATTTGCGAGCGCTGGGGGCGCATCAAGCATAGCAGTGAGATTTGTATATGTTTGCAGTCCTACCTGGAGGCTATCAAGAATAGCTTCAAAGCCAAAACTTCGGTCAAGGGAAAACTAGACAGCTATAGATTCTGCGATAATGTATGTCAGGCTCTGCCTGCTCATCTGCTGAGGTTGACTAACAATGGCCCATGGTGTGATACATGCTGCATGTAGGTTTGGACCTTTATTGTGTCAGATGCCAAGTTCAAGACCAACTTTACCAGCACAGCTTCCACTACCAATGCACCAGAAGTGACTGTGGACAAAGTACAGATTGTGTGTGTAGATGCCAAGGTGTTTGATGCACAGTCATAAAGGCAGCAGGCAACATTCTCTGCTGTTACAAGCGTACACGGTAGTCAGTCTGCCTGCCTGGAAATGAAACAACATGCAGCAAGGCGGTTAAAGCTCACAGCAAGGTCCAGTACATTTACGGGGCTCACTTGTTGCATTTTAGTACGTTGGGCTTAAACAGACACTGTCTCAAGGACAGACACGTCTGAGATGCAGCACATACGTTCTTCTGTCAGAGTCCACAGGCTGTCTATGGTTGAATACAAATGATGCAATACAGCAAATAGCATTATGTTATGCAAGCACTGAAGCATCTCGAGGGCTTTTCTCACATTGTACCAAGCACAACATGGGGCTGCTAGCAAAGCATATAGGCAATTGCAATAATCATATGAAGCTTGCAAACATGTTGTTCAGGTCGAACAAGGCTCACCTAATCAAGTGGTATCGTGGTATCCAACGCACCCAAAATACACGCCGCAATAACTATTGAACTTCCACCGACATGTATTTCAAATACAGTATTTGATCACTGCTGCAGCAATGTGCTGGAGTATGACTGGCTTACCGTACGTCCACGAAATGATCGCGCAAAATTAATTCGATCTAGGACGCGCGATCAGCCCAGCTAATTAGTAGAACCCTGCGCGAGCTAGGGTGCGCGAAGCAATTAATCAATTACCCTAGGCCTGCGCGATGCCAGTTCAAAGCGGCCATAACAGCTGTGTAAGGCCGTGAATTCGGCGTTTCAGTGCGAGAACGTTCCTATCCTCCTTGATGTCAAAAATCATATCGGAACTTGTTTTAATGCAATTCTGAACATCACTGTGCTTGTGGACATCCAGTAACAGCTAGTCTTGCATTGACAGTCAGCACCATGAAACAGTATGGCATAGCTGCCCCCAGCACCTATTGTTGTATGCTCAGTCTGCGTCTTTGAAATACCTGTGCAATAGCTTGAAAGCGATGCTCTCCTGGTTCCATGCTGTGTTCTGTTCTGGCGTTCAAGCATAGCAGTCATGGTGCTTGTCAACACGCATAAGCCCTGCGCGATCAGCTTGCGCGATGCTCTTTTCAATTGATATCAGTGCTGCGCGAAACCCACATACTCGTTAGGGCCTGCGCGAAATGGGTGCGCGAAGACCTGAACTAATTGGGTTTGTCGGGGTGCGCGATCATTTCGTGGACGTACGGTGGACTGGCGCGGTTGCAAATTTAATTCATTGTGTGATCCTGGATGTGATCCTTACAGGCAGCAGCTGTCGCAGGCAGTGTGTGAATGCAAAATCCTCGCTCACCTAGCATGAGCGCTCGCCGGCAGAAGTGTTATGCCAGAGAGGTGTATTGAGACCGGCATATCACGCAAACGTCTGCGCAAACGTTGAGACCTGCGTACTGATCATCGCTGAGATCACACTAGTCAAAAGCACATAACCGTGCCAGAGGCTTCTGGCATCTCCTGCATGTGTGCCCTGACAATAAAAACGCGACCAAGTCACGTTCGTCTGCTTGTTGAAGCCCTGACCGTACCAGCAGCTGCCCTAAGAGCCTGACAAGCAGATGCAAGTCTCCGGTACAGCCTTTCAGGACCTCACCAACACAAATAAGCAAAGACGATGGCAAGCGGTTGACCGGCTGCAGAAACACCGTGGGCAGACCTTCATAAGGCCTGATGTCCTGGCGCAAGATGTCCCTGACGGACTGCTGCCTGTCACCACAAGTGGCAAAGCTTTAGCGATTCAAGCTGAGAAATCAGCAAGCACATCTACTTCTGGCAACTTGCAACAGCTTCAGGTGCCAGATGAGCAAAAGCAGGCACGCCGGCTTCATCGCAAACGCGTGGCAAGAATTGTGGTAGACCAGTGGAAATGGTTCACAAAGGAGAGGGTCAGGATGCATCCAGCAATACGTCATCACAACCACAGGCTGCAGCTAAGTGCTTTTTTAGCATTGCAGACACACTCAGCGCACCGGCAGCTGGAGTGGCGCAGAGCTGCTATTTTCAATCATAGGCGCCAGTACTTGATGCAAGGGAAATGCTTGCTGCTCTGGCATGCTCAGCTGCATTACAGCAAGAAGACACAGCTCATGCTGAACAACAATGCACGCCAGACTAGAAAAATCCAGCAACAGAGGTCTTGCCTGCAAGCTTGGCAGAATTACAGGGCTTACAAAGCAGAGCGCAGAAAGCACCATCTGCAAGCAAACTTCTACAGAAGCTTTGTCCTGCTTACCTCTGCTTTGCAGCAGTGGAAAACATGGGCTGCAGTGTCTGCTGTCAAAAGGGCCAAGCAGGGCACAGCCCTTACCTTCTGGGCTAGCAAGCAGTATGCCAAAGCATTCAGCTCTTGGACCTTGGGTGCAGCACTGAGACAAGATTCACGCCAGGTGAAGGAGGAAGCAAGCCACATGCGCAGGAGACATCTGAGTACTGGTGTTCTGCTGCATTGGCAAGGGGCTGTGACACAGATGCAGGAGGCTAGGCAAGCTGGATCAGAGGCATTACAGGTGCGACGACACAGCGATGTCACCCCAGTCAGACATGCATTTGGCCAGTTCCAGACATCAGACATACCTATGTGTGATGTCGTGCAGTTGCAACTCCTGGTTTTACTCTGAGCTGCATGATGTGACGAATGCACATCAAGCATGCTGTGACTGGCTGTTGCAGATCATTTCAAGAAACCTGCAGACTGCCAGACTGAGGCAGCTGCTGCAGTCCTGGACAATTACCGCCACGGCGCTGCATGCTTGGAGACAGCTGAAGCAGCAGGCTTGCAGGACTGGCAAGCAATCACTGCTGAAAAGAACTCTGACCGGGTATGCTTGCATATTCCTGTACATGTCAAACACACTCGCTCATTGCAGTTGCCCTGCCTATGCTGTTGTCCCAACCTGCATCAGAAGACTTGCAGTCAACGTGTGAAGTGCTATGCTAAAGGTCCTTGAACAAACACATAAGTGGCATGGCCTTCTGCCTACAGGTGGCAGGCAGAGGTCCAGCAACGGCACTCCTTGCAGGCTCTTGCTAGTCAGCTGCAGCCGGTGGCAAGACGTCTGCATCTCCACGCTGCTTGGGATGTCTGGGCAGCTCAGTACCTGTGTAGCTTGGAGCACCAGGGGGCAAACATGCGCAAGGTGAGCAAGTCAACTTTGTCTGCTCATTGCTGGCAACGCAAACACTCACAGCAACGGCCTGCGTCACATCAAGCCGTATTAGGTAGGTTTACCATATGCAGCTTGAATGAAAGCGTGTCCAAGCTGAGCATAGGTACTACATGTATACAAGCAGACCAATTGTAGACCTCCATATGCATGCCTGCCAGCATGTATCAGTCAATTGTCCTATGTAATTCAGAGCAGCTGCTGATGAGCAAACACATCTTCAGTAGGGCCTGCGCCAAATCAGACTGCTGTCAGGACAGCTAAGAGCCCCTCAGTCAAGAGCCTCTCTGTAGTCAGTGTCTTGCTGAGTCCCATATGACGCACAACTTCTTGGCCTGTTCCAGGTGGTGCTGCTGAGAGCAAGCTTGAAGGCATGGCGGTGGACAACAGCCCTGGAAGTTGTTCAGCAGGCTAAGCTGGCCAGGGTGGTCAAGCTCATGAATGCCACATGTCTGTGGCGAAGCCTGCAAGGCTGGAGAGCTGCAGCTGACTACCGCCAGCAGAAGAGGATCAGGTAAATGCCAAATCAAGCTACCATGCCTGCATCACAGTCTGTGGTATGCACCAAGCATACCGACTGTCCGTAACTACAGCATGGGAAGGCATCCCATGGACCAGTGGCCATTCCCCTTCACCAAGACACAAACTGTTCTGCCCTTGAGGCATCTTGGACCTCCCAGTCAGTCATGCAGCAGCGACATGCAGGAGCAAGATGCACTTACCAATGCAGGATAGGTGACAAGTCTTGGAATGTACTCTCATCAGACTTAGTCATCTGTCTGAGGTTCTTGTTGCATGCGGCTGCCGAAAGCTGCGCCATGCAAAACACTATGCACGTCACTGCCAAGAAGTCATACTTTTGTGAATGCTGCAGGAAGCAGGCTGCACGCGACTTCTACAATGACAAGCTGCTGAGTCAGACTATGCAACAGTGGCAGCTGTGTGCAAGGTGGAGCAGAGACTCAGGCTGGAAGGAGGACCTGGCTTTTGGCCACCGGGCCGAAACCTTGCTGCTGAAATGCATGGAGGGCTGGCATCTGGTGAGAGACTGTTGTCTTGTGTACTGCATGCCTGCTGTGATCTTGCAGGATGCTACTGCTGCATGACCTGTAATTTCACCCTCAAGCAGACACGTCTACTACTGGTTCCCAGGCAGCAGGCACGTGAGTGTGACATGAAAATATGAGACAAGCGTTTCTCTGACAGACATGATGCTTGTGCATCACCAAGAGCTTGCGATGACCCTGAAGCACACAAGCCTGAGGCAAGCTGCAGCAATGCACTTCAGCCATGTCCTAGGGCTTCAAATGCACAACTTGTGCCTTGTAACAGAGCTTAACCCAAAACGTGCATGATTCATACATCTGCACATGACTGCATGCTGTTCATCTGCTGTACAACGCTAGAGCGGCACTCGCCATGCATCACCACCCAGCTAGCAGTTGTGCTGCTGGCCGCTCACTATGCTGATCTAACGGCCCTTGGTTGAGATTTGCTGCTCATCTCAGGCTTTGGGGACGCGCAAACAGCGCAGGAAAGCTCAGCAATGGCGGCAGCACCAGCTGCTGATGTCTGTTGTGCATGCATGGGAGGACCACACTCTGTACAAGCTGCAGCGCCAGCGCCAGCAAAGGAGAGCTGTGCGTCACAGGTGAGCCCTTGCTTCAGGGCAACCCATGTTTGTGTGAGGTAGGATGTTTTGCGCTGCCTGCGCTGCACTGTAGCCCTTCTGTGTGGCACTTCTCCATAAAGGTACTTAGTTGTAAGCCTTTGTTGCTATTCTAAATTCCACGATATGATGAGTGAACAGTGTCAAGTATGTGTGTTGCTGCACCTCATGCTCTGACGATGCTGCAAACACTGCAAAGCAGCTGGCCTGACATCTCTCCTCCTCAGATGAGCCGTCATTTCAATTAGCAGCATTGCTGATAGACCACATTGCAGAACACTGCAATCAATCAAAGGTCACCTGAGGGTGTTGCCAAGTCCTGCGCATATCATGACCGTTGCTGTGTTGCTCTGCAGATACTTTGCACTTCTGAGGCAGGCCTTCACTGCTTGGCTAGGCTTTCAGCTGCACCAACAGAGCAAGAGACACCAGCAGAGGCAGCTGGCAGCTGTGCACGCCTTCTGGATGCGCAAGCAGACTTGGGCCGTCTGGAGACAGCAGTTCCTACCAGCTGCAAGAGAGAAGAGCAGAGCGTATGCAAGAACAAACAAGCATTGGCAATTAAAAGTCCTCTGCGGCGCGATGCATGCCTGGGCAGAGGTTGGCCTTTTGTCCCGTAATTGGTATCTTGTCCTGTACGTAAGAATGCATTTCAATGCCAAGCCCATCTGCAGAGAACAAGGTAGAAGCTTGCTGTTCAGTGATTTTGAATGACCAGCCTTGCTCAACTGCTATGATAGGGCATGACAGCTCTCCAAACGCTCAGTGACAGATGAACCAATGCACCACACAGCCCTATCCTCCATGCACTTACAAACAGGCTCTTCACCTTCACAATCTACACCTCTCTTCCCACCATGCTTCACATCCATTCACGACGTTCACATTGCCATGTTTTGCCTCCACTGCGTCGCACTGATCCCCATATCTCCCAGTTGCATCTTTGCTCCATTGCAGGTGACAGAGCATCTGGCGACGCGAAGTGCGCAGTACAGGGAGGCTGCCGTGCACTACCAGCTAGGGCTCATGGCCAAAGCCGTCCATGCCTGGTATACCTGGCTAGACAGGCACTTGTCCAATGCAACTGCAAGGCAGGAATCTTTGCTCATTGCACAGGTCAGATCTTCCTTCAATGCAAAGCTGCTGAGCATGAAAGCTGCACATGAAAGCACAGCACACATGGGCGCTCAACAAAGCCTTGACAGCAAACTCCTTGTGATGTTGTTGAATTGAGAGGAAGTTTGAGACTGAAATGGTTGTTTAGGAAAATATACAAGGGGCCATGTGCACAGAGCTTAATCAAGATGTATCCTCACTTGTTGCTATATCATCTGCATAGCCAAGAGTTGCAGCCGTCAATGGATTGCTCACAAGCCATGCTCTGATGACGCAGGACACGTTGGCTAGGCACATACGGCGCAGGGTGTTGACAGCATGGCATGATGTGTACATGCACAGAGTCATGAAGCGTTTCCAAGTGGCACGTGCACAGGGGCTGTTCAGAGAGCACGTGGAGCAGCGTGTGTTGCTGATCTGGCGGCGCTATGTCAAGACACAGCTGCTCAAGGTTGCCAGGATGTCTGCAGCAGACAGATTCAACAGGTGGAGTAGCATGCACATGCAGGTCCTGCCTAGCAACAAACAGTATGTCTCGACACATAGCTTAAATGTATTTATTGTGATTTTCTTCCATGTCTCAAAGACATCTTCACACTTTCATAGTGCTCCATCATTTCTGGTCTACTATGATGAAATGTCAACTTTAGACCTGGTAAACTTGCTGTGGCGTTGTGCATGTTTCTGCATTATTTGTTTGTACCCTAAACGATGTGAAGCCCTGACAGGCAGTCTCAGCTGCGCCATGGCCTTACCTGCTGGCAAGCAACCACCAGAAGGCAGATGGCAAAGGCTGCTGCACATGCTGCCAGCCTGCGATGCTGGTCAGTCAGGATGATGCACAAGGCTTTCGGCAGATGGAAGCTGCAAGTATTGTCCCCTATTTCAACCCCCTTCATCTCTGCTTTGACATGTCAGTCTGTCCTGTACACTTATAGTCCCAGTCAGAGGCATCTGCATACACATGACCTGTGAGTGTGTTTCAGCATGGCCATTAATGAACATGTATACAGTTCTTGGATTCCCCATGCATAACTCCATAATAAGGCAGCTCAGTGCTGTGCTCCATTCAAGACATTGCTTGACACAGCACATATCAAGCCAACACATTTAGCTGCAACAGATCTTTCCTCAAAGACGACAGCGGCTTATTGCACAATCATCAGCGTACCATGAAATTGAGCATGATTCTTCTTATGTAGACGAGGGCTTCAGCAGCGCAGTTGGTCTTGGTGGCACCTTATGCCTGGCACTGGCGCAGCATCACCCTCCAGAGGCGCAAACAGGCACAGGCACAGGCCAGCCAACATGCTGCTGCTGCTTATGGCACCTTTGACTTCTGTCATGATGCTTTTGTCCCTGATATACACATGAGAGAGGTATCGCTTGCAACAACCTGCATCTTTTGCATACACCTTTCCTGTCTGCTCCTTGCTTGGCAGAACTACTGAGCAAGCGTACAGCATCCACGACGTCTGCATGGCTTCAAATCTCTGTACACAGCAGACGGTACTTTGAAAACCCATGTCAACTTGCTTGTATGTTTGAGTTTTGGTGTCATGCTTTGCAATGTGCTATGAGGCAGCTTAGCAACAGCCATATGAGTACAGTCATCTTGGTTTTTCCCTTGAGTGTTTGAGACTGTTGAAGGCTTTCAAGCAGAAAGGGAGACATGCATGCGCAGATCTGTAGCTGTCATGTCAATCTGCGCAGTGGAAGGCTGCTGCCAGCCATTAGGCATTCTCAAATAGAAGATAAAGTGGCAGACTGTTGTGTATCATCACCACAAGGATTGTGTGCATTGTTAGCCACACCTTGCCTGCATGGACAAGACCCATTCTGCTGTTTGCAGACGGGCATTGGATCGAGGGGGATCAGCAGTGTGCAATGTGACCTGCCACAGCACACAGACACAAGCAGTGTCTTGCACAGAGCCTGCACACATGACACATCAGACAGAGTTGGCTACTTGCACACTGGCTTTGCACAGGATACAGACAGAGGTGGCTACTTGCGCACTGGCTTTGCACAAGATCCAGACAGAGATAACTGGCTGAGAGGGCAGCCCACCATGGTTCGTCAAGAAAGGTTGCAGGTGGGTGACTTGACTTCAGCCAGTGGCAGGTGGCTCAGATGGCCGTGCATGATTTTGTTGCAGTAGGTTCTAGAGGCATGCCATTACAGCAGGTACTGCATGATGTCAGAAGACACATGACCCCAGGAAACTGACTACCAGAGTGCCTGACTCCACAGGAAGTGCTTCTACATTTGACTTGACCCTGACAAGCATTTTCTCTTGGCTGCTGCCATTTGCTTGCTCATTGCATGGCTGACAATGGCAACAAGGTTCATTCACTTGTATGTTACACATGTGTCTTCAGGTATGTGCACTCCTGAGTAGCTCCCTGCATGAGGTCCTTGTTTGGCAGTCAGCGTACCAGCAATAAACAGCCATGAGTGACCTGCCCCAGTCAGCAGTTTTCCATCTGTTGCACAGTTTATTGCTGATCAGGATGCTGCCCAGAAGATCTGCAAGATCTGTAACACATATCTGGCAACCTCAGATGCTGTATCATGGCCCTTTTGATGAGAACCGCTTGTTTTGTTGCAGATTGTAGGCAGCAGCAAAAGAAGTCAGCAACCAGCATATGGCAGGAAAGCTATGTATCTTTGCAGCGGTAGTACATGTTTGTCACCGTGCACTGGTATATCAGCAGCTACAAGCATTTGTGAGTTCTTGTGCGTGTGTCTTACTGTTCTTGTTTATGTGCAGCCAAGAAGGCGTGACTTCACACGCAGCAGTCAAGGCCTGCCGCACCTCTCCTCTGCATTGCATGCGGCCCATCTCCTGAACGGCTCTCCACATCACTACCCAGTTCTGCCCCGGGACCCCTCCTCAGCCCTCCCTAGACCCCATCAGCGCCCAGCAGCCACCTGCCCACCTGCAGGCTTCTCACCGCCACCTGGACCCCGCTCTGAGGCTGGACACACAGCTGCTGGTCTGAGTCTGAGTCTGGGTTCAAGATGCACCCCTGAGGCTGTCACCTTAAGTGGCTTCAATCACACGTCTGAACACCAGTTTCCAGGTGTGCCTACATCTGGTCAGGCAGGTGCCTGGGGTCAGCCTCTCAGCCAAGCTGCAGTGTCACAACGCCAAGCGACCGATGGGCGAAGACATGACTCTGCACAAGTGGCTGGCATGTACAGCGGTAAGCAAGACCCTATCTTCTCTGATGTGGCTGCGAATCAGCAGCCAAGCAGAAGACACAGAGATGCCATTGCACACTCAGATGCAAGGCTGAGCCAGCACGCTAGCAAGACCAGAAGTGGCAGCGAGACATGGCCAGTGAGGCGTCAAGTCTGGCCAGCTGGTGGTACAGGAAGGCCTTCCCCTGAAGCAGCATGCAATGGCTTGAGGCAGCCAACAGCGGCTGGATCACAGACAACGCAGACTTCACAGCTGCAGCAGCAGCACAGAGCAAGTGGGACTCAGGAGTCCCAAGCTGCACTGCAGTCCCTTCAGGTGCAGCATGAGAGCTTGTCTCTGGGCAGTGCTGAAGGGCCTCGCTACAGCCACCAGTACACCTGCCAGCCTCTGTCTCAACAGCGTGCTGGCAGCTGCTTTGACTGGTCAGGTTGCCATCAGGCGGCTGCATCACACAGCAGGCTTCCCACGCACCCAACTGGCTTGCATTCAGCTCAGGGGCTGGCTTGTAGGCCAGAAGGACACAGTGCACATGAGCACTCAGGCCTTGGCGCAATAGTTGAGATGGGTCCACGGGGTTCACAGCATGAAGCGCACAGTCTTGTGGATGCTGAGGTTGCAGCCATGGAGGCTGTGCTTGCTGACTACACGGCCTTGCGCACCCAGATTGCTGATGCTGAATGCCAGCTTGTTGCTTTGCAAGGGAGTGCATCTCAAGCTGAGAGCTTTTGGTTGCAAGGTCACCAGGGTCACAGGAGGCAAAGGCCTAGTTGGCAGTGTGAAAACACTTTGAACCCTGCCAGGCAAGATGCTCGTGTGCAACTGGCAGCAGTCACGAACACATTGGCGCAGCTCAAAGCTGCTGCTGCAAAGCAGAAGCCAGCTGTGGAGGCCATCGCGAGCAAACTGCAATGTACCCTGTCAAGAACGCATGCCTAAGTGATGATTCACATGGCAGAGCAGACTTCAGCATTCCTGTATGGCACTGTGCACTTGCATGTTTTGCAATTGCTAGATTCGCTTGCTTTGATTAAGCAACTCATAGGTTATTTGACTCAGTGAGCTTCAGGTATAGGAATATCGATGTCTGCTCTAGCATGATGATGGTTGTCTACCCAATGAAACAACTCATTTGATGCGTTTTGACCTATTTACAGTAGGCGCACGGGATTCGAGCTTTGTGCAACATTTACAGATGAGTTTTGGGTTGCCAAGTAGCAAGATTGATGTGCCTCAACTGCAGACACCATCATGCCTGAAGGCATAGATGCTGTGTTGTCTACTGAATGGAAGATACAAAGGTACAGACAAAAAAATAGCTTCAAACAGGAGGGTTCAATGGTTCAACGAAAATTTTTCTACCACTGTGCCAAATGGGCAAGCAACCAGCTGTCAGTCATGAATGTAACTCAGCAGCCTAGTGCACACCTGAGTGCGCATACAAGAGGTCGAATATTGCAGCCGAAAAAGCAGAGTAAGCTGAAAGATAGCAAATGCCAAAAGGAAACCGGGCTGAACTGACAAGCCTCATTAGAGAGTAATGTGGCACATTAAATGTGCAAAAGCCCATCTTCAATGCTTCGTCTAAGAGAATCTGTATAATGAGGTGAGTATCAGGTTTGCTCACACACAACACGCCATTATACAGCGTGTTCTCACAATTTTGAGGCATGGCAATTGCCAGGCCCTTGCATCCAAAAACATGCTTCTGCATCAAGCGTACAGCTCCCATCATGGAGGTATCTGCTGTAGAGTTATGCACACATCACTTCACAGTATTGCTGTCTGCTGTTTGCGGCCGTGACATCACTGAACCCATCAACAGCTCTTCTAAAGCATCATGAACAGTAGATAAGCGTGTCATAGCCTCCAAGACCATATTCTCACTCTGTTTCATCCACACCATCTCTTGCACTTGCTGCCGTGCCTGCAGGTGGCACCAGCAAGCTGCTTCAACACAATGAACCATATGGCAAAGCATTGCCTCAGCCTGACAGCACATACTTGCCTGTACAGCCAGAGGTCAACTCACGTGCAACCAGCTTGCCAAGTCACATCCTACAAAGATAGCATGTGCAAAACTTCTTCATAGCAGCGTTCGCAACAGCAGATGAAAATGAGTCAGGTGGCATTAGTAACTGTCAGGTGCTGCTACATGCAATTGACAGCATACCTAAGGAAAGTCGGCACTATAATCCCCTTTCCAGACACACACAAGTGACTTTGAAGAAAGAGCATGAATGAAAACATGTACTGCCAAAGTCATGGTCCCATTGGCAGCTGCAAGCCATACCTCAGGTGCCATGTCAATGAGCTCCTCCAAGTACTCTCCAGGAACAATCTTCACCCTGACCGGGCCCTTGGCTCGCACCGACGCACAGCGCACAGCAGCCACAGCAAACAACGCCATCTCACCAATGAATTGGCCTTCTGAACGCACTGCCACTAGGTACTCACGTGGACCACGAGACAGATTGTTTGCAAAGTCATGAGCTTTTGACGCACCCTGCAAGCATCATCAGAAAATTTTTGACTCACAGCAAATAATGAGAATTGAACCCATCTCTTCAAAGACAAAATCTGGCACATTAATCATCTAAGCCATATCCGGCATTCTCAGGTGAAGAGACGAGTACAGCAGCAAAGGTAACAGTTTTTGAAAGCAGTAAGGCAAGGCAGGATGGGATGTCTTGACCCACTCCTACAACACCCGTTTCAAAAGCAGTAGGTGGTCTTGTATGTCTTTGCCTTTTTTTCCTCTCGATGTCTTTGCCCAAGCTCAAGACACAGATCTGTTCTTTGCTATTCTCTGATTGCTGCCAAACAAGACAGGGGTATCCTGTTGTGTTGTGAACCCATGCTGAAGGGAGAGGCAACCATCTTGTCTGGACTCTATTCTTGTTTTTGAAGAACAGGGCAAGGTCTCACCTCAATGAGGGCTGGAGGCAAGTCATCTCCAATAACATCACCCCTGGGCTGTCGGTGTCCAGCCTCGCTGCGAGAGTCCCCTTCATCTTCGTGCTCCATGGGTCTGCTAAGATGCCGCGACTGTATCACTCTGCAACAAACTCACATCTGAGCATCAGGTCTTGCCATGAGCCAAGTGTACAAGCCTTCCTCCTTCAGACCGGCTTGCTACAGTGCCACAACTGTGTATCCTACAATTAACGGATGCCAGAGCAGCAAGTTGTCTTGTGAGCAAATTGTGACGCTGCTTTTGTATGGTCCTACAGAAACACATGGCTAAGCCATAAGCAAGAGCTTACTTCCATCCCAGCTGCATGCATGTAACAGGCTGTCTAGAGTGCAGCCTGAGGCGATGGCAGCTGTGCTGGTCTGCACAACCTCACATGGATTAATGTGGACAGTATATGTATGTTTTGGGGGGGGGGGGGGGGGGGGGGGCTGACCAACAAATGCATGTATACCTGGCATTGTTTGAACCATCCCGGGGTATCTGGAGGCGCACAGTGACCTCAACCTGTCCTTCCAGGACGTACATCATGAACGTGCCTTGCTCGCCTTGCCTCACCACCAGCTCCCCATCTTCAAAGGCCCTTTCAGGCAGGCCTGGCCTGAGCACTCCGGTCAAATGATCCTGCAAGAGAGACAGTCAGTAGTCCAGCTACTGCCTGCAGGAATTGTATAGTCTCGGACAAAATAAAAAGTTACTGTGTGCCTGTTGAGACTTGTGTATCGCGGTTGAAAACTTCCTTTGATTTGATCTTAGGAGGGAATTGGTGCGGTAATAATGGTGTCAACCTGTGCACAAAAAGCTAAACAACCATTGCCCACAGTGCGATCAGGTGCAATGCACCAATCCCCTCATAAGATCAAATACAGACCAAGTGTTCAATCTTATCGTGAAACCCTCAACAGGCGCGTGTTGTTGTTGTTGGGCGACGTTTGCTGATAATCAGCTGCCCTTGCAGGAACTTCAAACAGGTTGCAGAGTGACAGAGGCGGTCAGGCATCCGGTGTACACTAGAGCTCACATACCCACAGCAACTGCACTAGGGGTTGTACATCAACATCAACTGACCACTTTGATCTCCTTCACCGCAACTGATGACGAAGCAATCTTTGTAAGCCACCTAATCGTGGGTTATCAGATCACTGCCATGCCTGCTGAGTACATGCAATGCTAACAAAGTGCTGCCGGCTGATAGAGCCTTGCTGAGCATGTTAAAAACTGACATTGCTGAATGGTGAATGCAAGATAGATCTCCTCAACTCATCACCTGATATTGAAACGTTCCTTTTCATTCTGCTTTATCACATTTTTGGTAGAAATCTGCATCTGTAATGGTATCAAATTACAATGCAAGTGACATATACGACCATGCTTTCAGGTCCAAATAGGAAACTGGCCACTGCCAAAACCCTGGCTATATTGTCTACGATGCAAGAGCCATGATGCATGAACAACTCAGACAACCTGGTGACATGGTTCCTTGAACCTGTTTGAGCTATGCAAGCCCAAAAATGAGTACCAGAAAGATGACCGGACCATCACATCCGCAGGAGACTTGAGTTTCCGAGGTGCGCTCGAGATGTCTGAGACTCAAGACAACTACTATGAGATTGATGACTGTTGCAATCAGCACAATCATGCGTCTGGATTCCATCTCAACCAGGCAGATCTGTGTGGTCAAGATAGAGTACACACTTGTCATTGGCAGTAGTGATGGTCTGGCCATCCTTCTGGTACTCAGTAGTGGGCTACTTCTCCACATGAAGGACATGAGATGCAAATAGGATTGTAAATTGAGTTAGGACAAGATGCCCACCTGTCTTGGGATGTCAAGGACATTGAGGGTGGACATGAGGTCAGGGAGGGCAGGGGGTAGCTCTGGGGTGTCCCCCATGCGCACCATTTCTTTGACTGTGCGAAGGGGCCAGCTACCCCGCCGGGTCACCCAGGGGTGCTTCATCATCTTGCCCAGCGTGATACGCTCTTTGGGATTCTGCAGCAAACGTACAGGCTATCAGGCACAGGTTTATTTCCTCAAGGTATCCTAGCTTGGTGGTGCTGCAGACAGTCCACTTCATGCTGAGTCTTTCATTGCCTCGTGCACTTCAATGCTGCCGACGGTGCTAACAGCAGTGCCATGGCCGCTGATTTTAATCCTTGCTTGGATGCTTGCAACCTGCCTCAGTATCTGCTGTAGCTAGAGAGTTGCCTGTGTCAATTGTAAGAAGATGTTCCTGTGCAAGCATGACCCAGCTGTGTCATGAAGTTTGGGCTGCCATACGTTTCAGCAGGAAGTCTGCAGCAACTTGCCCAAATGCACAGTGTACATTGATCTGACTGCCATTGACAGCAGCATGCTTTGATGACACACCCTCGCAGTCAGCAACGGCAGCAAATCTGGGAGAAAAAGAGAAAATACAAAATGCCCATGCACATGCAGATGGGCACAAACAGACAGACAGACAGACAGACAGACAGACAGACAAGAGGGGAAAACGCAGAGGGTAGAAGATCAAACCTTTGCCAGCATCCTGAGGAGCAGATCCCTGAGCTCGTGTGAGACTTGGGGTTGAGAGGGGAAGCGCAGGGGCTCATGCTGCACCACCTGGAATAGCTTGAACACGGAGGGGGCATTGAAGGGAATGCGGCCAAAGACAAAGGTATACAAGCACGCTCCCAAGGCATATATGTCTGTTGGTCGGCCCCTGCACATTGCAACTCACTATCAGGACAAATCCAGCATTTGTTCTGTCCTGTAAATGCTTCATATGATCTACACACTTCAGAAGCCGCAAGACATCATGACACCATGCAGCAACATGCAGGCTTTCAGAGACAAGGTGATATTTGCAGGAAGCATGCAAACAGGCATGGTATCAGCCCATGCTGGTCTATATCCTGACAAACTTGTAATGCCTGAAAGCTGAACGCAGTGAAGGTGGCAGGACAGTCTGACTGCTCAGACTCATGCTAGCTTTGAACACCGTCTGTGAGAGCGCTTTTGCAAATGTGCTGAAGACCACATGGGGGTGATGGTGTTATCATGTATACTTTGTAGTGCTGAGGGGTGCATCGAATTCCCTGTCGTTGTCTGTTGACCCCCCTGAAGAGTCCCAAAGACAGACAATGTAAAGTGATCCATTCAAGCAGGGGCGCCAGTCTGCAGTGAATGTAAAGGAACCTGACCTGTATCTGGAGTGGGGGCGCATCATCTCCGGGGCAAGGAAGGCAGGAGTGCCATTGCAGCGTTCTAGGTACTCATTGCCACTCATGATGACCTTACTGCAGCCAAAGTCACTCAGAGTGACGTTGCCTCTGGCACTCATCAGCACGTTCTCGGGCTTCAGATCGCCGTGAACCACCTTGTGATAGTGCAGGTAGTCCAGAGCCTGCAGCATGAGCTTGATCGGTTCCGAGCAGTGTACTCATGTTGTCAGTCTCTACCTATCTGCCTGCTGACTGTTAACTCCAGCAGTGTGACTAAGTGTGGCGACGCTAGCCTATCATCAGTGGCATCATTTGCTGGATGGTCGTTCCATTGCCATGTTCTTGCAATCAAACCAGCAAACATGCGAGGGGCTTGCTGCTGCCAAGCTGCAGCAGATTGGTGTCAACCTGCAAGTGCGATGCCTCACTGAGGCAACACTGACAACAGCCATTGCATGCAAAGGGGCTGCTGACATAATATGACAGAGAAGTCCTGGCAGGTGAAGTGAAGATGACCTTGCACATATCCCTGAAGTACTGCAGGGCAAGCGACTCTGGGATGCAGCGACCCCTCTCCAGGGCATCACGGGTCATGACAGGGCCCCCCTCCATGTAGTCCATCACCAGCAGCATCTTGTTACCAGTTGGGTCATCAACAACCTCCTATCAACAGACACATTGGCTTGTCAGCCCCAATCGGCGCCAACAGTGTTGTATTGTACAATCTGTATGGATTGATCCTGAGACCGGGTCTGTGCTGTGCATTGGAATGCATGTCCAATCAGAGCAAGCAATGACTGGTGCTCTGCTATCTGACGATTGGGTGATGACAAAACACCTTTGCAGGCCGTTGCTGTGCAACAGCAGGGCAGCCCTTTACATACAAGCACACGATGCTTGGTGTAATGTCATTTGATGAACAGGGCAAGATTCACACATGGAGTGGCCTGAGTCAATAGGACTGTTGTGCACATGCATGGTCTCCTCTAACTGAGCTGTTGAGGGCTGGTATCAGCGCCTGATTGTGGACAAGTCAGGCAGGTGTATTGGCAGACGGCAGCAGCTAACCTGTAGAGACACTATGTTCTTGTGCCTAAGGGTGCGCATGATAGCAACTTCTCGCTTCAGGTCTTCTACAGGGTTTCGCCGCCTTCTGCCGGCCTTTGCCTCGCCGGGTGTTTTAGCTCTTTGCGCTTCCAACTCTACCTTCTTTACAATCTACACACAACATGCAATGCTCAAAACATGTCACCAACCAGAAACACTAAAGAGCGCCGTCACACAACATGAACATGACTTGCTGTGCTCAAGCCATGATGGGGCTTGCTGCAAGATCCAGCCAACCAGCAACATTAGTTGTGTATGTGGCTCTGCTTCAGTCTGTGAGCATGAAACGGGTCAGCAGTGCACACAGGTGTCGTCCACATCAGAGGATTTTGGGCTTTGATGACAGCAGGGAATGTGAAGGTTCACGTAGGCCTGAGATGCTGTGTGCCGCATGTGTGAGAATGGCATGGATTGTACCTTGACAGCATACAAGCGGTTGTCTGTCATGTCCATGCACAGGAACACTCTGCCACATGCACCCCTGCCAAGGTACTTGATCACTACATACTGATTTACAAAAGTGCAGCCTCGCAGCTTGGCCAGCTTCAGACTGCTGGTCTCCCTGTGTCACAAAAGCACCCTGTCAACAGCTGTGTCGAGCATGCAAAAGACCCCTTCAATCTTTTCTGGGGCTGTCTGCCTGACGTATGCTGTGTTTGTATGCAGATATTGCATCTGTGCTGGTCACACAGCTGCCAGAAGTGCATAGCATTTGTATGGACATTCACAACGGAAAAGCCGTGCCGAAGCTCACAGCTGTGTACAGATGGCATCAGCTGCTTTGCGCTGACGTCCTGTCAAAACGAAAACTTGTGGTGCAGTACAATGCACTCCCACAATGAAAAATACACAGTTGACTGTCTGCTAGCTTACTTCAAAGGAGCTGAAAGCCGTTTGTCTGTGACACCAAACAGCGAAGTCTCCCGTTTGCGGGCTTCCACTGTTCTAGCTTTTCTCTCTGCAAGAGCTTCGCTGGTCTCATTGCTGCCCTCGCCACTGGAGAACTTATCCCAGTCAGATTCATCGTCCGAATCGCTGTCCGACCCAAAGTCTGAAAGGAGAGAAGCATGCCGAGGCTCTAGGACATCGCTGGGACTATATGACACTGCAAAGAGAAGCAGATGTGGGGTGCTGTTGAAATGGTAGTGTGAGGCTGCCAGATGAAAGACTGAACTCTGCTGCAACAGAAGAGTTAAGCAGTGAGCCTCGGGGGTTAGGCAACAAACTGTGTCATGCACAAGCACGCACATATGCCGTCTTCTATTTAAAAGCAGCTTGTGCTTGTGCTTTGCGCTGGCCTACACTGCTGTCCTGAGTGATGATGTGGCATGTTTACAGCCAAGCAAAGCCTTAGCGTGCTTTCACGCATTTGCCTGTCCCATCATCAACACAACAGCGTACTCTGTTTGCTGGGCAACGTCACCCACCATTGTCAAGCTGCTGGTGGCCAGAGCTGACGCCTTTATGCTGAGAGCCAAAGCGTGTCTTGCTAGCAGGATGTATATATGGTGACTCCTCTGCAGAGTCAGCAAGTGGTCTGTCTCGCTCCTTCAGCACCCCTTCGTCGTCTGTATGCTGCGCAGGGTCCCTGCAAATGCTTGTGATCTTATGAAGAAGTTTGCAGCATAAAAGACCAACATCCTGCAGTCAGTAGCACAAGTGCAGACTGGGCTCAGTTCGGCACAATAACTGGCACGACGTGGCTAGACTGCTGTTAAGTCTCATCTGTCATATGCAGCTAAGCAGTCTGGTTCAGCAATGCTTGGCAACTAGTTGACACTGTGGACACGCGATGTTGCCCCGTCTACAACCTTAAACGACCCAGCTCGCACACCTTTGGGCAAAGTGCGTGTTTTCTCTTGTAGCGCTTTGGAATTGCGTTGAAATGACATACGCAGTCACGGCTGTCCGGCGCCTTACCGTGCAGTGTCTTCCAACGCAGGTGATCCTTCCGAACTCCAGCAACTCAGTACTCCTTGCCGCGGATTGTCCGGCTTTGAGGCAAAACAGCCCATGCCAGACCGTTTCAAAGCTCAGTGCCGCATTGTCACTGTTTCGGCACACAAAATTAGGTGGCGAAAGCCTACGACTTGAGTCGCGCTACCGCGTTCCGGTTTGCAAGGCAGATCTCGGCCTCTCCGCCACAAACTCAACCCAGAAGCTACAGCGCCTACACCTCTTCACCTCTTCAACACAGCGCTCAAGCTAGAGAGTTTGAACAGATGACGCGTGTAGGCTGTTTGGCACATGAACCCATAGCCTTCCCTTCACAACCCACAAGCTTTGATGTCAGACTCCTTCCCTCTTCTTCATGGGATGATCTGCCTCAACGAGACCACATGCGTGCTGCAGCACGTGAAATTTTAGCTAATTTTAACCGTCGTCAGAGATCAGTCAATCACTACGCGTCATTGTCGCTTACCTGTTGCAGACAGCTAAGCGCGTTCTGTGTGGGCGAGTCACCTTGCAACCTTGCTTACCCTACTTACACTTGCGTCACTAACACCCATGGCTAGGCCTGCAAAGCAGCTCAGCAACACATACACATTTTTGTATACAAACTTTGCTGCTCGTTCCCAGTGTACTGTCAACTTTTTTGACAAGCCCAATTCAGTTAACCAAACGCACACCATGGTCTTGACTTCAAAGCAGTGGTATGCAGGTCCACGTCAGCATGTCACAAAGACAATTTGCACTGTGCTCGTTGGTTCAGCGGTTGCTGCCATGATATAACATGTAGGCTGCCAGGCCATGATGGAGTCAGCATTTTTAATTGTGTTGCCATGGGCAATGATCACTGCTTGATCACTGCATAAGAAAGTATGCATTTCTCATCAAATACTGGTGCTGCACAAATGCACAAACTATAATGTCACTGAATTGTGCCCCTTGCATTCCATCCCATACAAAATTAAACTCCAAACATTTGCTGTTAGCAACTGCGATTGTAACATGCTGCTGCTGGCTGTTCAGCTGTTAATCATTGCTCTCATAGCTTGTGACTGGACTGGATCTGTAATGGCTATTGCCCGCTCTGTGAGGACAAGCTTGATGCGCGCCATTGACTTCTTCACCTGTATAACAGCAGACACCCATGCCTTGCTTCCACACAGGAACCTCACATCAGCCTTGCTTACTGCTTTAGGCAACATGAAACCAAAGTTCACAGCTTGTGCTAAACGCTGTTTTGCTGCTTGTGCTGACCAGGCAGATTGAAGCACACCTTAGTGGTACGCGTAGGGTTTGGTAGCTTCTCCCCTCTGGCCTTTCTTCTTCCTTGCTCAGATGCAAGCATGTTGCGCTCTTTCAACAGGACATACCTGCATTGCAACCATCCATGAGGGCTACTATACAGTAATGCCGCAACATGATGCTGGCTGGAGCATGCAAAAAGACTTTGACCGAATAAACTAGGATCAGTGTAAGCGTACATGAAGTTATCAAACATATGGTGTCTAACTTGTGGCTGACCACAAGCTTTTGCATACCATAATTTGTGCAGATCGTCCCAAGACTTTCTCCTGAGATCTGCTGCCTTCCAGTCTTTACCTGTGTTTACAAGACAGAGGTCGAATGCCAATGCAGCTATGACAACTTCAACTTCAGGCTTCTATTCACGGATCTGTTGTTGTTTGCGTGAAGTTGTGTGCTTGCCACAAAGTTGATCACAATCCTGCATCCTCGACATGTACAAGACGCACCTGTTCTTGGCTTGTCTCCCTCTTGCAAGGGTGTCTCAAAGAACTCCTCAAGGCCATGGGCACAGGCACTGCTATGGAAGCACTGGTTTGTCTGGATAGCAACAGCACTGTGTAGCTGGAGCTGGAAGTGGTGATGCTGCTGCAGCAGTGGCCTGAAAGTAGCCGCTAGTTGTCTCAACATGAAACAACTCCCTTAGGACCGTGGCTACCGCTGCCGGGTCAGAGCATGCTGCTGGAGTCGTGCAGTGCGTGGTGCACGACGGACAACTAGTCAGAAACTCAATGACTTCCTTTGCAGCTGTTCGTCAGCAATATCACAGGTGCAATTGGTGGCAACGAGTCTGCGAGGTGCAGTGTCAGTGATGTAGCTGCCAGGTCAGAGTTTGCAAAGTTGACCTAACCTGCTGTGCGGCAAACCCTAGCAGGCAGTCGAGGCAAAGCACGAAGAGAAAGGGGTCAGCGCTTGATAAACCTTGACAGACACAGGGCATCACACAGCAAGTACTATGGTTCGCAGCACGCACGCGCCGGATGTGGTATCCAGGGAGGACATTGAACCCGCTAATACTGGCAGAGGCCCAGAGACCAGCAGCAGCGACCTTGAAGGAGTCAGTCGCGTCATATACATTGGTCAGTTGCCGCACGGTTTCTACGAAGAGCAGTTGAAAGGTGCGGCTCCAGCTTGGACCCCTAATCATTGTGCTATATACCGCTGCGACCCGGTTCGTTTATAGGCTCGTTCAGCCTGGCTTGTTTGCCTTGGAAGCTCAAGCTGGCGTGCATCATTGCAGGATTTTTTGATCAGTTTGGACTCGTGACACGCTTGAGAGTATCGAGAAATAAGAAGACCGGCAAGGCAAAGCACTATGCCTTTGTGGAGTTCCAGTCACCTGAGGTTGCGGTCATAGCAGCTGAGGCCATGGACAACTACATGATGTTCAAGCAGAAGCTGAGAGTCAATGTCGTAAAGGCTGCTGACCTACATCCACAGCTTTTCAAAGGAGCCAACAAAAAGTTCAGGGCTATTCCCAGACAAAAGCTCAGCAGGGATCAGCACAACAGAGAACGCACTGCTGAGGAGGATAGACTAAGAGTGAAGAAAGCTGTGGCAAAGGACAAGCAGCGCCGGCAGCGCATCAAGGCTGCAGGCATTGATTATGAGTATGAGCCCTTGCAGGCCTTGATGCCAGCAACACCTACCCATAAAAAATTCAAATGATCTCTGTGTGTGAGTGTCGGTGAGTAAATGTGCATGTGAAGTCTCATGCTTCGCAGTCTTCTTGAAGCAAGTGTCTACTCATATATAGAGTACTCAAATTGCTATATAACTTGTCAGTCTTCAAGTACAATGACCTGTTTTAATTAGGTAGTGTAGTCATGCACACTGCATCTGCAGGTGTCAGTAGTACATGCACAGGGAATAGATTAGTTGGCAGTGTAGCAGGCCCTGGCAGGGGCAATGATTGGTTTAATCACTATCAAAGTCTTCTTCATCACTTGCATCCGACCCTGAATCCCGCTGAAGATCATCATAGTCTGCTTCATTTGCCTCCAACCCAGTTGGCTCAGACGTAGGACGTTCATCTCTGAATGTGCTGCTGGCACGTCTGTGAAAGGTGGCACGTGGGGAATGTGTATGCGACTCCATCTTTTGTTCTGGATACTGCTGCCTGAGCAGGTCACCAGCATTTCTGGCGCCTGGGCTGGGCGAGCATGACAGCCGCTCCAGAATGTCATGCTGAGCAATATGGCTAGGCCTCCTACTAAACTCCTCGATCACAAGCTCATCTTCAAACACCAGCTCCTCCTCTTTATTGAAACTGTCCAGTAGCATCTGCTCTCGCTTGGCCTTAGCTGCAAGTCGTTCCTGCAACATGGTAGCTCCATCATGTACAAAGTAAGCTATTATGTGCAAAGCAGCCACAACATCCGTTATATGGAAAGTGTTGCAAACCGAGCTATGGGGTTTCTATGCCTGTGACAGACGAGGTGGCTTCAGTGAGTAAACAGGCTCAATGAGCGGAAATGTGCTTGACAGGCGTTACCTTGACACTCAGGGTTGATGTGTCCTTGTGGTAGCGCCGAGCCTCTGCATCCCTCTCATCCTGACTCCTCTTTGCCCTGCAGGCAAGTGCCTTCTCACAGGGCATGAAATGCAGAGACACAAAGTTGCACATCACATTTGGCAGATCCAGCAGCCAAACACAGTGGAAGTGCTTGTGAGTGCACAGAGCCTACTGTGCATTTTGCAGCCCTGCGTCGTGCAGGGAAAACCTTTATGCCCGCAAGATGAAATAGAAACAAGAGTGAGAATCACCAGGATATGACCACCTTGATTAACATGACCCACTCACGGGCCCAATGGTGTCAGCACAACCTTGATCCGCATACACACATGCTGTGATGAGCGATGACATAAAGCCTGATTGAACAATGTGGTACAAGCTCAGAGGCAACTTATAGACTTGCCTGACAAAGTCCAACTCAGCCTGCATGAGCTGATCAGCATGCTCCTGCAGCAGCTGCTGCTGCTTCTCTGCAACAGACTGGCTGATCTCTGCAGCACGCTCAATGCCTGCCTTGATGCGTGCCTCATCCTCCTCAGTAGGATCAAGCCCCTCAGCAGCAAGTTTCGCTGCCATGTTTTGCCAGACCAGACCCTGCTGCAAGGCAAAGTACTGCTCTGCTGCGCACAGCGTGGCCTGATCTGGCAAGTCCACATGGGCAGCAGCTTCTGCAAAGCCCAGCTGAGCAAAAATTGCATGGATCTTCATGAACAGGTCCTCACTGCTGCCAGGCATAGGCACAGGCGCCAGCTTTGATCTGCATCAGCACCAACAACATCAGACAAAGACTGTTGATGTGAGCAACGTGTGAGATGTGGATGGCAAGCAGCAAGCGCTGCCTTTAGACAGGGTGTTGGCAATGACGTGCCCCTCAGACAGCGCAATCTGAGACTTGCAGGTAAGATTCCACATTCCATGCAACCAACGCGGTCTGTACAGGAGGATGCCACAACTAGTGCTCATTGCAGGCGTGGAACAGCCCTTGAGTTGAGCGTACCTAGGGCTGGTGGCCGGGCTTGAAATGCCCTTGCCCACTTCTTCTTGGCGCCACAGGTCCAGCATGACATGGCAGGCGGACTGCTGCTTGCTGGACAGCCACTCATACAGAATGTCTGCTGCCTTCACATGCCTGCCACACTCTGACCCCAAAACGTCTGCAACAAAGCTGGCATGCTGGTCCAGCATCATGCAAATGGCCTAAAACCCATGCTAGAGTTTGTTCAGACAGACAAAAAACAGCTGCAAACACTAGGTATCTCACACAGTGCAAGTGATTCTGCTTTTGAACCCTGCTACCTCCAAGTGTCAATAAGCAGGACAGTTGCGGCAGCAACATCTGCATCGGCAGAACAGCAACAACAGTACAGCGAGAGTTGTGACATGGACACAAAAGACGACAGGGCAGCAGGCAGACAGACTGCACAATGCAGCAGCAGCAGCATGTTTGAGCCAGCAGAACAAGCATGGCGTCTGAACAGAGTAGATGTGCGTCACAAGACACGGCGCCTACCAGCGATGATGGTGAGCAGCAGGGGTTTCAGTGCAGCAGCTCCACAGTCGAGCACATCCAGCAGTGTCCCAAGGCCATCGGCCAGCAGGAAGCTCTGCAGGGCAGCAGGGCTTTGTAGAATGCCACTCCACAAGGCATCCAGCACCGCAACGTCGTACAGGGTAGCTGTCTCATTGCCAATCAGCTTCAACTTTTCCAGCTCCAGGCACAGCATCGGTGTACCCTGCAAACAGCACCAGCATGCTCTGTGTGCATAAGCAGCCAGTGTATGTCTGCGAGTGTAGCTGGAGCCTGCACAATGCAAGTCTGCTTTTCACAATAGACACAGCAGAATGACTAGACAGCCGCAGACAGAGGGAACCAATTGTAGCAAAAGCGTCAGGACGTCGTCATCATGAGATATGCAAAGGCCACACACGCATCTGAGACGTCACAACTCAACAAACAGACAGATGGCCAGGCAAACAGAGGAACACACCGACAAACACATAGACAGTCAGGCAGGCAGGCAGGCTGACAGTGACCAGCACGTACCCCCAGTAACACGAAATGCTTTGCTGACTGTGGACTGCCCCGACACAGCACTGACACCAGCAGCAGTGCGGTGCGCCTGACCCTCACAGGCCATGTGGTGTCTGCAGCCACCGCCAGGGCCAGCTCCATACTGCCCTGATCTCCCCAGATGCCACACAGCAGGGCACTTGCACTGCATGCCCTGTGCATGTGATGCAGGCCAGCTGCTAAAAGCTTGCTGTCAGTACATCCTGCCAGGAACTGCAGCATCAGAGCTGGACCGCCACATTCATCATATGCCTGTATCAACAAACATGACATCATGACCACCAATGCTTGACAATGCAGCTGGAGATTCTGCAAGCACTGTCATTCTGGGAGTCTTTGTAGACTGTGTCAAAATGCACAGCAGCATTGCTGTGTGGGCATACAAGAACACAAGACGCTGACACTTGGCCAGCAATGCATGTGTAATATTGTCTTCCTGCTTGGTGTCTCGCCATTCCTCCAGCAAGTCAAGTATGCAGACTCCAATGCACGTCATGTAGACCTCTTCAGGTCTAGCAGTTACCATGCACCAAACTATCATGCAGCAGTGTTGAAGCACTCAGCATGCGGCAGGGTTACATGCACTCCTACGCCTATCATGACTAGTAACAAAGCACATGTTGCGTTTTGAAATAAAAAGCATACAAAGCATTCTTCAGCGATAACAGTGCAGGATTGCACGTCTCTGTCTGCATGATGTTTCCTGAACAGAAAATTATGCTGTGGCAACATACGCTCATGCAACGCACTAGAAATGCCCATGGTCTGCAACTTCTGCGCACGCAGGACCTCAACACATGGGCTACAGTTTCTGTGCACGCGGGACCTTAACACATGGGCTACAGGTTCTGTGCACACAGGGCCTGAACACATGTATACCTGGGGGAAGCAGGGTGCCAGGCTGTGTAGCAAGCCAAGAGCAGCATGACGCAGAGTAGCCAGCTGGGGCTTGCTCCAGCGCAGTGGGCCTTCTTCATATCCCTTGCCTGACTGCACATACATCAACACTACCCTGCAGCAACAACACAAAGGAGAAGTTCATTCCGGGACAGGTGCATTTACAGTAGTACAATAAGTTCACAGGTTGAATGCAAATCCACGGACTCGATATCTGGCTGCACGTGGTCATGTACTGCTATCTGCAGCTCACAGGAGCATGAGCCAAAAAGTGCACAAGTCAGTTGCGTATGCCATGAAGCTTTGTGCATGAAGTCCATGCTCAAGGCGTGTTTTCCATGCGTCTTCCCTGAAGTACTGTTTTCTGTCTGCAATACTGTCTAGTTCATGAACACGACGGCTTAATCAATCCATAAAAGGTGTGCAGCGATGTTGTCAGAGCCAGCTGATGATGGCCTAGGCCCAGCCAGTACCTGACAAAGCTGTATGCTTGACTGTTGACAGCAGCCGGCTTGTGCAGCAGCAGCTGTGTCATACATGTCCATGCCAACTGGCGCATCTCAAAGTCCTCAGCATCTATGGCTTGGCTTGAAGCCTGCACATGCCATGGTCACAGTCTTCGTCAGGACTACAAGCGTGAACATCAGCAGGTTGTGTGTTCAGGGGGCAGCTCCTGCTAGGGAGGTACTGGTTCAACCAGCAAGAGGCAGCTACTCTGCCAAGATTGTGACAGGTGCAATAGCACAGGCTTGCACACAGCAGCACTTTGTCTTTTTAGGGACGAGTCACCCTGAGGGAGGCACTGCTTGAAGCAGCAAGAAGCAGCTACTGCCAAGGTGCCCCACCTGTTGAGACAGGTGCAACAGCACAGGCTTGCATACAGGAAAGTTCAAGCTCTGGTGGAGCTGCATTGCAGCGCTGGGCAGCACACCAGAGCACATAGCAGAACTGGTGTCACCTTGAGGTATGCTGTGGAGCAGTCGCCGAGCTCAGGCTCTGTGCATACAAGCAGCAGATGCTGCAGCATGGCATCACAGCAAAGGGCATCTCGGTAGTCTCTGCTCTGAGCAAGCAGGCCGACCACAACCAGCACAGTGTTCCTCAGTTCCTTGTCAGCTGTGCTATAGCCATTTGCCAGGCAGTCACCAAACACCTGGACTATGCCAGCTGCAACAGACTGTTCAGCACTGTTTGCGTCTATCGCATCTTGGTCATGTGCATCTGACTGAGCCCGTGACGTAGCTGCCTTGTCAGCTTCAGTGTCAGGTACTGCACCAGCTTCCAAGTCACCAGCTTCTACTGTGCTGTCATTGCTGTGTGGGGCATCTGGCACAGAGCTGGTGCCAGGCTCGGAAGTGCTCTGCTGACCCTCACCATCACCAGCTGTAGACAGTGTCATATCTCCTTCAAACAGTAAGATGGTCTGAGCATCTGTCTCAGCCACACCAATGCTGTTTTCAGCGTCACAGCAATATGTGCCATGTGTGTCAGCAGCTTCTACCTCTGCTGCAGTGGACAATGCACCTGTGTCCTGATCTAAAGGCTGGTCAGCAGGCAAGTCTGGACTGCCCCATTGTGATCCTGTCAGTGACTCTGCCTCGATTGCTGATCCTAAATTGCCATGCATGCTGTCCTGCTCACCGCTTGCCTCAAATCCTGCACCTTCTGCATTGTCCTTCAACATGTTGTAGTCAGCAGTGATATCTTTATCTTCGGCTGTATCTGGCCTGCTGTATGATGCTTGCCCACTGATGTCCTCAAGGCTACCACTGGCCTGTTTGGACGCCAAGCTTGGCTTTGCCTGAGGAAACTTGACCAGCTTAGAATGGCGTGCAGTCAGCGTGCTGTTGGCCATGTATGCACCATTTCTGACTGCAGGATCTGCTTGAGGACAAGCTTCCAGAAGATTCCACATCAGCTCGACAGCAAGGGAAGTGTGATGATCATGGACACCACCTTGATGGAGTACAACAGCAATGGGTTGCATGACGCCTGCTGAGAGCAGCTGTTCACACAGTTGCTTGTCGGTGCTGAATGCAACTGCCGCTTGCAGCAAAGCTGCTGGGAGATCTACTGGTGACGGGTCAACAGCATGCTGGTGGACAGTGCTGGTGACTGACAGTTTTGGAGAGGGCTGGACAGCTGCAATGCTGAAGTCTGATGACAATGCAGGACTGGTGTCAAGCCTGCTAAGAGCATGCTTCAGAGCTGCAACAATGACACCAGCAGTCTGAGTGTCTGCTAGCAACCTGCATGAATCAGTGATGACGTGAATCTCGCTGGTCTGATGCTCAGATTCATGGCTCAGCTGACATTGTTAAGCCAGACTGCTGACCTGATATGTGCTTGCTTGTCAAGAGCTGAGGCAGCAAGTGGTGCAGAATCCAAGGTTACAGGAGACTGGACATTGTTGACAAAGTCTTCAAACAGCTGCAAGCCAGCCCTGTTGTATGACAAAGCCTACAGGCAAGGATGCACCGCAAAAAGCACAACTGAAGCTGTGATGCACTTACTGCTGCAGCGCTGCACTGCACCACAACAGGCACACTCGGCTGAAGGCACTGCTCGACAGTCTGAAACAGTTCTAAAATGTTGCCAGCAAGCGCAAGGTCGTCGCTTGTGTGCTGGCGCAAGAAAGGTTGTGCTAGTATCCTGCGAGCACGTACATTTTAATCAGCAACATGCTGAGATCCTGTGCCAGGTACCTGGAGCAGCGCTACTGACCTTAGCAGCTCACAAGCAACCTCCATAAAAGGTCCAGCATTGGAGATTCGGACATTCTGCAGTACGATCTCAAGGATCTTGCGCACTGTCGGTAAGCTTTCAAGCGTACAGCCTTTGCTGTATTCTGTGCACAGGTGCCTGATGGAAGCAATATGTCTTGCAGGCAAGTCTTTAGACAACGGCCTGGTCAGCAGGGAGAGGGTCTGCTCCGCGCTGCCTCCCGATTTGACAGGTGACACTGTCGGGGGCAGGCTCCGCAAGCCCGGCATGCTGGAATGAAGTATCTAACACCACCTCGAGCTGGCTATGACCATTGCGAGTCATAGCCTATGACTCGCAATGGTCTTCAGGCTGGAATTCGGAATCTGGCATTGTTCTTTGCTGAATCATCTCGTGGAGCCTCTTCTTCACTGTGTTCTGCATTATGATTCTGCTGAATAAGTTTCAGGTCTGAATCAGTGCCAGGATGTGCAGATTTGACTCTAAATAAGGCTCAGACCACACTTTGCAATGCCATTCTGCATCAGGCTCCACCTGGCTTTTTGCAGAAGTTTGAGGAGCATCGCTGGTATCTGTGAAAGCAACGACAGATGGATTAACACACTCCAGCTCCCTAGCTGAGGATTTGGCTGAGCGTCATTCTGCCGCTTTCCAAACAGGACAACACTTTTTGGGGTCTTGGATTTGTCGACGCTGCAGTTCTGGTGCTGTCACAGGGCTCGCTGGCTGAGAGCCCTGGCTGACAAGATAGTATCTAGTGTAGTACCTGCACAACCTTGGCATAGCTTGCTGCAGCACCATTGTCACCCTGCTGGTCCAGCATTTGGACTTTTAGTGGCGCGTCTTTGCAGCGATGTTGCGCCCCCGTGTCTGTATAACAGGCTGTTGGTAGTCAAGTGAGGACAACCTGCAGCACAGGCTGCTTTGCCACTGCTCTGTTAGCTTGCGTGAAAATACATCTGTCCCAGTTCTATACCGGGCTGAAGATCTCTGCAACTTGTCACTGGCTTCAGAACCATCATTAGCAAATCAGCTGCAAAAGCCTTCAAACCTATCAAGATGCGTGGAGTTGTGGGGTCTTGCACATATGACCTTTTTGCAACAATTTTCCTCTGTGTGCAGAAATTGGGTGCGAGAATTTAGCATCACGCCTGATGCAAGCTGTGCGCCTCTGCAGCCAATGCGTCTAGCAGGTGAATTCCAGGCTGTTGGTCTGCAATCAGCTGGCAGAGAGGAAGCTCACACATTCATCTGCTTTACCTGCAAGAGCTGCGGTACAGGTCTGGCTGCATGCAACAGGGCCAGATGGTGCTGGTGGAAGAGTTCATTGATGCGCTTAAGCACTTCACATCGGCAGAAAAGGAAAAGTTGAAGCAGCATATTGAAGGCTTTGAAGCACACCTGAAGGAAGAGTATGATCAAGACATCAAGGACACCCTGCAGTCAAACCTGCCCTCATGGCTGAATCCCATGCAGTACACTGTACTCTTGCGAGCTGTAAGAGCCTCAGGTACCTATCCTACATTCCCACGCGCTGCTCAAACAAGAACAGCCTTGGCACTCAACCTCCTTGATGCATTTCTTGACATTGAGGACTCGTCATTGATGCCTGCATACACAGTCTGACTGTGGCTGTTGAGTTTGTTGCTAATGCTGTTTTCATGTTCCGCAAATAGCATTATGCTGCTAATAATAATAATAATAATTATTATTAAAACGCTTTCCAGCTCATGATGAGCTAGGTACGTGCAGGACAAGTCTTGTCTCTCCAGAGCAGCCTGTCTTGTGCGTCCCTATAAGGCCTACTAATACGACAGTTTTGACAATCACGTAATGCAACATCATTGAAACTAGACCTAGGGCGGCCAGGTGGGCGAAGCCCCTTGACTTCACCAAACAAAAGCTTCTTAGGCAATC
>JAABUP010002457.1_pt1 | contig 35809 bp, 47 predicted proteins | sample 5559201 | NCBI WGS metagenome assembly JAABUP01 (sample SAMN10711887, study PRJNA513373) | rock metagenome | isolation source: Antarctica rocks | place: Antarctica
ATGACAACTCACAAGAGTGTGCTTACTCATAAGGTTCAACAGCGGTGCTGTATGATTGCCACAGCTGCAGGATCAAGCTGCCAAAGGCCCTGCTGACTGGGCCATTTGGCTGCTGAGGCCCTGCTTCAGCAGCGGCAGCGAGGAAGAAGGCCACCAGCTCCGGGATTGCCACTAAGCATTGCATGATGGAGTTGGCAAAGCAGGTGTTGCCTAAATTGGCCAACCCCACGAAACCCTACACACACCAGACAATGGCCCTGGAATTTGGGATGGGAATTTGGCTGCAGGTGAACGCCTGATCTGTAGGACAAACAAAATCATGGGCTTGCATTGTGCCTACACAATCAGGCGCACATATCTTCTCCCCAGCCAAGCTTACAAAATCTCTACAGGGCTGCATTTCCATCACAGAAAATGATATGACACAGGCAGGAAGGTGCATGGCAGCACTGATAGCTTCTGCTGACCAAGGCAGTATCTTACAGAACCAGTCCGACACAGATTGTCAGCTGTTACGAGGCTGGCGCATATGTTATACTTCCCCCAGCTTGTGCAATCGATCCTGCAGGGTTTGGCAGGGCTAGTGACAGACAGATGCTGATGAGTTACAGTCTTAAAGTGCATGACCTGTTTGAGACACACACAGAACTTTGTGCTGCTGGCTTACCTTGCCAGATCGCATGGTGAAACCCGTTTTAGAGAGGGCAGCAGTAATGAGAGCTTTGCCAGAGGGGTGAGTAGCATGACTGACAGCAAAGGACTGCTGCTGATCCTGAAGAGCACCCAGGCTGAGTCTGCCAGAGCCTGATGGCACAGCCTGCAGATCAGGTGCTTTCTTAGTGGTATGAACCCGATGATCAGTTCCTGACAGGTGCTTTCTTAGTGGTATGAATCCGGTGATCAGTTCCTGATCAGGTGCTTTCTTAGTGGTATGAATCCGATGATTAGTTTCTGAAACTGCACTCTTCAGCAAAGCTCGGTAAACTGTCGGGATCAGTGGGTACATGGAGAGTGTCACTGCAACATCAGGTGCTTTGCTTTTGTCTTTGCAGTGTTGTCAAGGGCTTTGCTCTGCACTGTGCATTTGGTGCAACCAAGTGGTGAGTTTGCATCCGTGAGAGAGATTTCATGACAGGTCTGTCTGGTCGAATTGTCCCAGGTGTTAACATGAGGTTAGCAAAATTGCCGTCATGTACTTTTTCCTTTGGCAGTCCCCCGTGTCAACCATGTGACAGGCACAGCAACATAATAGTGAAGTTGCAACGAACTTTGTGCCAGCAAGGGTATGAGAAAAGACTGCAGGCCTGTACGTTGCAATAATACCAGCTCTGGTTTACATGATCTGCACTGACTGATACGATGGCACACTCAGCACTGCCCACCTGGTCAGATGCAACAGCAGTCCTAGCTGCAAAACACAGTCAAATGATGGAGCAGAATAGAGTCAGTGGCAGAGTCAAGTGATGGGACAGAGTCAGAGGCAGTGAGCAGACCTGTATGAGATCCTGCTGGCCGGCTGGTACCACTCTGTCCCCGTGAGCATCATGCTTCACAGACAGGGACTTGAAGGAAGTTGAGGGGACTGAGTAGGCAGACTGGTAGCTGGTCTGATAGTTGCTGCTCCCCACACTGCTGGTTTGCCTGCATCACGAGAACACTGGGATTGTCTGCTACCAGCTGGCGACTGTGAGCCAGTCACTCTGTTTGACTCCCAAATGAAGAAGCAAAAGTGCAGGTGAAGGACCCTCATGGCAACTGGTGTCGCACATGGGTCAGTGAGAGTTTGCTGATGTGAGGCTGTGGCAACATCTGGCATCAACACGTATGTCAGTTACACATAGGCACCATCTGACATGTCATTATGCAACGAGCCATAAAGGCAGGCTCTCAGCTGTTTGCTGCATCAGCGTCTGTACCGGTCTAAGCAAGACAAGGAGTCCCACCTGGACAAAGCTTGGCGCCCCGAAGTGGGTTTGGCCTGTGGGTCAATGCTGGAGGGCAAACCAGAGCTAGCCCTGACTTCAGGGGCAGCTTGTGCCTTAGCAGCAGCTCCAGCTCCTTCAAAGCTGCTGCTGCGGTTGCTGCTGTCAAGCAGAGAACTCCTACCAGACACGCTGCTGCCTGAAGATGAGTCAGGGTATGCACGCCTGCTCAGACTCCTATCTACAGCCTGTATGCCTGACTGCTGCTGAGCATACCTTGACTGCTCCCCACCAGAGTCTGGCCCGTGAGTGCGACTACTGCCTGCTTTCATGCTGGCATCTGAAGACCGGCGGTCCACACTGACAGCCCTGGCTGTTCTCACAGGTTGTGGCCTGGCGCCAAGACTACCAATCCCTGAATCAACCGATCTGAGTGGAGCCGCTGCAATGTGACCAGAGCTGCGTCGCCCAACACTGGCACTTCTGCTGTTGCTGGGCTTGCCGGCAGGCTCCTTATATGCTGCATAGAGCTTATCAAGCCTGCTGCTGCTTGGGGCAGCATGCAGCCGAGGTGCTTGGGAGGTGCTACTGCGCAGCACTGAGGTGGTGGCAACAGGCTGGGAGTAAGGCTGTGGTTGGCTGCCAGCTGCAGTGCTGCTTCTGAGAGTCCTTGTTGGTGGCAGGCCGAAGAAGCTCTGCAGAGGCGCTGCATTGCTGCTGCTGCGAGAGCTGCCAGCTGCAATTGATCACAAGATTTGCTGACAAGGTACAGATGATGTACTCACATGGGCATACTGCCACACATGGACACACACACACACACATGAAGGTCCTTTGCCAAGGCATAGAAAATCTGCATGGGGCACTCACAGCATTCAGATGAGACATGCACTTTGCATGAACTGCAACTGTATGTAGCTTTCTGCAGTGCATGAGTTAGCAGGTATATCAGACTGTCAACTGTATTGCACACGATCCCACACTGCACAACTGAGGAGGTCACCTGTGTAGGCATTGGTCACAGCAGCACTTGGCCTGGAGTTGTATGCGCTCGCTGATCCGTGTTCAGCAAATGATGAACCTCTGACAGAGCTTTGACTGCGACTTAGTTGGCGGGCAGGTGGTGCACCCCATTCTTTACCCCCAGCCAGTCGATGCTCTAGGGCACTGCATATGTTACAGGCTGCAGTGGTCATTGAAGCGACAAGGCATGTCCACATGTCATGCTGCTGAAAGAAACAACCTGAGAGGACAGAGATAGTTGATCGCACCTGGAGTCTATGACAGTCCTCTGAACCTTGCTTGCAGGTCTGTGACCTGTAGCTGATAGTGGCGAGCCTGTGCTCGAGGCCCCAGATATGCTTCTTCTGCAGAAGCTAGATTGCTAACTTTGCTTGTTGACTAAGAGCAACATGACAGCTGTGAAGCACAAGAAAAGGCTGAAGTGCTGCACCTCAAAAGACTGGCATTGAAATCCGGTCCAGCTCTTGAGGAGTATCTTGGGACTGTGCTGCTAGAATGTGAATATGAGCTACCAGGTGTAGAGTGTAAGTAAGAGGTTGCCTGCAAGATATTACTGTTTGAGCAGCAAAGGGTCATTTATCACAGCTGACGAAGCTGGAGCAAACAAAGCTACAAGATGCATCATCAACTTCGATGACATCGCACCATGGCTTCAGCAGTGCTTGCTTTACTCGACGTCTGACGCTTGAGGTCATCTAGATACTTGCTGTGCCTGCTGCTGGACATATCTTGGCAACGGTGGCAGCAATCACACCTTAGGCCTTGTCTTTCCGGTTCGTTACTGTCTCATTGCCATCATGCATGACCGTGCTTTGCAAGGCTGTTGTCGCAAAAACACCCCAGGGCTGAGAGGGAAATCGGACATCCTAAAAGCAGACTCAGCGCAAAATGTAATTTCAGTTTGCACATGTAACTCACGCTTGTCCTGCGACACGTTGACGATACTTGCACTGTAGGCCAGCGGCGATCACATTCATGCGGCATGAAGCCCGTGCAGGCCATGTACGTCGTACGCACAGCGTAACAGGCGGGGCACGCATCAATCCACGGGAGGGGTACAAAACGAGTCTGACAGAGGATCGTGAATCGAAAAAGTCTTATCAGCGGCTGTCTTGACGCTCTGGTGTCCAATTTGTCACACCCACATGTACAGTCCTTTGCTTTTGAGTTGAAAGTGATAAGTTTTAACCTCAAGCGTCCTTTCGTTTGGTGCCATGTCACTCGTGAATGACAAACCGTTTATCATTTCCTTGTCAAGGATGCTCAACTTAACGGGAAAGTACTGAGTACGTGACAGTACGCCTATCTAGCAAACACACAGACAGGGGGTGGGCTGCTATTGCAAAAAGCAGCTGCTGCTGCATGAAAATCAAAAGCATAAAGTTCACTGCACTAGATAATCGGCCTTGCAGCACATACAGATGCCCTGCTGCAACCATGCTGTTTCAGCAGGTTGGCCTGCAGAACAAGTTTGGCTTCTTAACCGAAAAAGCCAACAGACTTGGAGTCAATCACCATTCGTACACCATCTCTCAAACGCATACATCTTGCATCTTGCACTGTATCAGCCACCCTCATTTGGACAATGAAGTTCCCGCCAGGAAACATCCCAGGCCTGCTTAGGCTGCTACAGGGCTGCCCATGGGCATCACGGCTGTGACAGGCTGCACATAACAGAACAGCACAGTCAGTGGAGTCGCCTGAGCAACATGACCTTGTCAATGACGTTGATGTCCACAGCAATGCAAAGCAAGGCTATAGCTTTCGTTTCAATTGTGCAGTTTCCATGTTTGCATAGTATTGAGGAAACCAGGCATGGACATGCAGCATGCAAGCCTGACATGCAATTGGCAGGCAGTGGTACTTGTACAATCACAAGTAAGCTGACCTCATAAATAGTCTCAAACACTGATGCCTGCTCATGCGGCTGAAAGTCTCGTTTCCAGATTGACTTGACAGCCCATGCGCTGCACTTCTTCACGTTGGCTGTGCCACCATATGACACAAATGAGATGCCTGCATCTGCATCTTCTGGCGGGTGCCCTCTGCAGCAGACAGACAGGCAAGTCCACCAGAATACAATTCCAAGCAGCTTCTAAGACAAATAGACTACATGCACCAGTATGCAACAGCCCCTGCGCAGTCGGCTTGGCCTTAGGGATATGTGTCCCACTCATGCCTCTGAGATGCTGAACATGACACATATGAGCATGCACAGATGCAATACCCTGGCTTTGCTATGCAAAGCTTCTGCGACATTGTAGTGATTGCCATGGTCCATGGTGCACATGTAATCATCAGACCGACAGGAACAATGCAAACCTGTAGATGCGGGTACTCAGAACTTCTCCAGTCCCCAGGTAGACTTCCACACAGGAGTGATCTAGCAAGATGCGCATGTGCACATCACCGGAATCTGCCTCCACCGGCCCGCCCACCCTTCGAAGCCCGTCACCTTCTTCAGCATCGGGGTCTTGGGTTGCCCCCATGTCCTGAGGGGGGGCCTCGTAGATGGCCTCTAGAACTGACCTCTCCCAGTCATACACTATGGCTGCACTCCCTTCACCAGCTGCGTCCCAGCCTTGAAACAGCAAGCCAGCGGCTGATGCATCCCCTCTGCATTGCCATGAGATTGTCAGAAGATGCCCTCCAGAATCCAAACCCTGCTTGCAAGACAACTGGTGCTGATGCACTCCCTGAGATGCAAAAGATTGGAAGGTGGAAGCGTGGCAAGCCTACACATGCTGCTTTGCTGATTTGGTGTAGTGTAAAAGCACTTTAACTGAGCATGAGTGTTTGCTGATGAATGGCAAAGACACCATATGCCATGTGATGCATGAGTAGATCGGTGTAGACCTGTTCTGCGGCTTCGATGCTGTGTTCAGACATGGGTCCTACAGTGTGACAGACTCCAGGCTGTAGAAGAATCAGGCAATCACTGCAGCGTCAAACTAACTAAGTACTTGCTTGTGAGCTTACTTCAGACCTTACTTGAAACCTGATTCCCTCAGCTCATAGCTCATGGTATGACACTATGGTGCGTCACGCTATCGAACTCACAGCAGGAACACTGCCTGTGCACAAAATCACAACCCCTGGGGAGCACAAGACAACAACCCCAGGGGAGCACATGGGAGACAGACCTGTCAAGAACCACCTCAATGTCAAGAGATGACCCTCTGAGGCCTTCCAAGGGCGTCATCTCTTCTTCTTGGATAGACAGATGCCGTGTCTTCCAGCATTGCCCGCGCCGTAGGTTGGACACCTCAGGCACAGGCTCCTGGATCAGGCGGTCACCGCGAAGATGAAGCAGCCTGGGGACACTGAGGCAGCCAGCATAATCGTATGAGCCCACTTTGCGCCGCTCTTGCAACCATCCCCACAGTATATGCCGCCCCTGTGCAGGTCACAAAGCAAAGATGAACAGGTGTGATACAGCACTGGTGGCTCAGCAATGGGCTCGTTAGCACTTGGACACTGCAATTTCTGGGGCTGCTTATTGCTGCAGGCTCTGAGGCTATTGCAGCATGTGATGCTGGCAAGCCTCAAGAGCACGTGATCAAACATGTGCGATGCAGTCTTGCTGATAATCCTCTTGAATGTGTCACATGATGGTCGAGATGCCATGACAACACAGACACATCACTGTGATGCATCATAGACTGGCAGTGCCGAGCACACAAGCATACCACCGGATCCTAACGTGGGTGCCGCTTGCAGCCATGCAGAGTGTTGGATGCAGCAGCCAGACAGCTCAGCATGTGATTTTAATGCAGCACTGACCTTGCCATCTATCATGAGATTGGGTGCGTAAAGAATGTCCCCCAGATCCAGCTTAAGCGGCCCTTTTGCCCCATCCAATATGAACTTGGTATTCTGATGGTCGAATGCACCCAACCAGTACAGAACAGGGTTGGTGGGTGCATCTGGCGATATGCATAGGAAGTGTGTATGCTGCCTAGGCTGCTGCCGCTGCTGCTGTGCTGCAGACTGCTGTGCCGACCCACTGCCACTGTCTTGACTAACAACACTGAGATCACTGATCTGTCTACTAAGTAAGGAGACGCCTCCTGCTGCTTTCCCACTGGTACTGGCGATGGGCTGAGGCTCTATTCGCCCAAACATCTCCTGGAAGTTGCCAGGCTCAGACTCTACTGCCTTGTCTGTTTGGCCACCCTGGTTGCGAGCTTCCCTGAAGGATGCAGGCTTGCCGGTGGGTGTCGGCAGCTGAGTGTGGGAGTCGTGTATAGACTGGATGCCACCAGTGGTTTGTGCTGAGGCCTTGGGTTTGGCCTGAGTTTGAGTGAGCTCCAGCAGCAAGGGGCACTCCCACATGGCGCCAGTCTCTGTGTTGTCAGCTTCGCATAGCATGCCGTCGAACCGCCAGCCTGCCAGTGCAAACAAAATTGACTTCAGGCAACACAATTGGGAAAGCATGTAATGACGCCACAATAGTGCCACGTTTCTGCTGATTTGTATTGTGGTCACAGTTTCAGCCATGTCAGGTCAGGTTTACCTATAACAACCCACGATGTAATGCTGAAGAGGGTGTGATAAACATGATGATGACACCTGAGGATGAGCACTCCTCTGTTAGACAAAGACCCATGTGTCACTTCAACATTGCAGATCCTTGTGAGAAGCAGCATTCCCACAATTGCTATGCAGTCTCACAGATTGCTGGTGCATGCCCAGCTATGCTGTTGCAGCAGGGTTGCAGCTTTTCGAGCAGACTCATGAACAGGCATGACAGCTGGATACATCAGCTACAGCACTGGCAACTGTAAAATGACAGCAAGGGTAGAACAGCCAGCTGGCATTGCAAGAATCAAGCTTACCCCCATACAGACTTTCAGAACGGTAAATCATGATGGCTCCGCCCTGCCCTTTCAGGCCACTCCCCATCAACATGCCCCACTCACGTCCATTGCCTTGCTTGCCTTTGATCTCAAAGATGAAAGGGTCTCGCCAGCCCACTAAAGGCATGTCTGGAGGGGGCATAGGAAGCACCGGCTCTTCCCTCTTGCTCCACATTGCCAGAGTAGGATCACCTAGGGTGCGAACACATGTCAGAGGACTGCATGCCAGGTGTGCCGGACACGCAAAGTGCAACACACCAGGCTATCTTGTGACTGAATGATGCCTGCGGCTGCTTTCCTCCAAAAAAGCTGATGAACCACGGCTTGTTCTGCTCTAGTAAGCTGATCAGAGATGGCAAGCATGACCGATTACAAGCTGGATTGAAATTACAGAACGCATGCATTTACTTGGGCTTTGATGACTGTCAGGCTGAAGCTGGCAACAGAACATCTGCCATGTAAAGTGACTACAAGCAAGACTCTCATGCAGTGTAACTCCAGCAAGCACCATGATCATGAGGTCCAGTGGGTAAACTGGCGGCAGCAGCAGCAGCAGATCATTGAGTCAGGAGCATCGACTGACCTTCAGGAACAGCAGCAAGCTGAGTCTCCACAAACGGCAGGTTGAGATCACACTCAGCAGGCGGCAAGGGTCCGCACTCTGGGTTACTGCGCAAGCGAACCCCAGTATACAGAATGATAGGTGTGCCGTCTTCGTCCACTATGCAGCAGCCAGAGAAGCACCCATCTGCATCTGCTCCTCCTGGGGTGGGGAGCAGGGCTGGAGGCATGTGCTCCCAGTGTACAAGATCTGAGCTGGCAGCATGGCCCCAGACAATGCCAAAATCCCATTCACATCCGTTGATGATGTGCTGATAAAACCTAAAGAATTTGCAGACAGGAGACTCAATACTGGTATGCACTTGTGAGTAGCATTTGCAGGGTCCTGAAAGTTCACTGATTAACAATGCATCGCTGAAGTTGTCTAGAATATTGCGACCACAGTGCAATGTTCTGGTGCAACCATGTACAGGCAGCTTTGGATCTAGACAAGAGCAGAACTATTGTTTGAGGCTTGCTAGGATTCTTATTTCAAAGGATGTACAAGGAGGGTTGCACTTACACATGATATTTGCCTTCATAGAAAACAGGTCCATTGGGGTCATTAATCTGCAAGCAGTATGTACTGCTCATCAGATAAGAACACAGCTACTTGACAGCAGCAGACTTCTGTTGCGTTGCCAAGACATGTCATTGTGCTGAGCTATAACAAGCATTACCCAGCCGTGCCGGGGCATCACGTGAAACACTGGTTTCTCAGGATCGTGCCGCAAGGAGTTCGCCATGTCTAGCATGGTCTCCAAGTCCTGCTTGAATCCTGGCCCGTTGGGAAATCCTAGACAGGGAGCTCGTCTGGTGATTGGCTTACAAGCACGGTGAGTTAAACGACGCCTAGGCTTGCCAAAGTGCCTCTTGTCCAAGCAGCTAACCTCCTGTCGATGCAAGGCTAAGTTTCTCATAGAATGGTCATTAGCCTATGCCAACCGACAGGTGCTCCACGACCGATAAGCGCTGGGAGCACCACAGCCCGCGTGCTACGGAGTTAGCCTACTCCGTGCAGGGGTTAGCCTATGTGCTTTGACTGGATTTCTGAAATTCTCGAAAAAAAGCAGCCGAAGGAAAATCTGGTGACGCGTGGCATTTGAGCTCAACTTCCGACTCAGCTGCACATCCGGCCCAGCATGACATCCGGCCCAGTTGCATCGCCATACAACACAAGGAAGCAGCTGAGTTCACGACGGGCAACATTCTGGAATATTTTAAGCTGTTAACGTTTGGGCGTCAGCACAAACACCAAAAGCAGTAGTCTGAAAAGGGAGCAGAAGCACTATAGCAGGCACTGTAGCAGGTTCTAAGTCCTTAGGCGTGGCGGTATGGGATTGCTTGTGCTACAATGCATCGGACATTTCACGGTTTCAGAAGCTGCAGCAGTTTGAGATCTTTCTGTGCTGGTGAGCTGTCTAGTGTGCATGCCGTTTAGCAGCTACAGCGTCGCGTCCGGCTCATCAGTCGCGTTACGCTGTTCTCAATTGTACAGTTCAGCTGTACTTCTATACCTGGCAGAGCTGGATCAGTTGCCAGGAATCGACAAGGCTGACCATGCTCAGCTGTGTCAAGTGGTGAGCCAGACTCTATCAGGAATCGACTTTCCGCCCACCACATCCACTTTCATGTCATCATGTGAGGCAGGGCAGTCAAGAGAGCATGGGAGAGCGCAGCTTGCCACAGCTGATCTACTTGTATGGGTATCAGTGAGCTTGCTTCAGTCCAGCATGACTCTAGGTTGAACAGCAGGACGTGCAGGGTCACCCACCTTCCGTGCCCAAACTTGACCAGCATAATTCAAATGCTGCTGCATCACAGTCCATCACTGAAAATCGTGCATTGCTGCAAGCACGCAACAAGAAGAATCAGCAAGGGCAGTGGCAGTGGGGCAGTAACAATCCAGCTGCACAGCAACATAACAAATGATGGGGAACAGTATAAGCCCAGCAGCAGCCGCTGTCTAGGAGACAATGTCTGACGCGTCAAATGCAACAGCCATCACTGCAAAGGCATGGCATGAGTGCGCCAATGCCAGATCACTATCAGCATCTGCAGCATGTTTGAGATGCAGGCATGCAACTACCAGTTGCAATGATGCTGTCAGGCATCTGCAGTGGCACAGACAGGTCAATCACATCCAGATCCTCCCCTTGCTTCATACAGCCTGCAGCCACAATTAGGCATGCAAATGCAGTCCGGGAACCCTTTTCAGCTTTTGGGACAGTCATAGCCACAGATGTAGCCTCAACAGCGATCTCAGAGAAACTATTGGTTTGCTGTTAGGGTGTAGAGGGCATCCTGCCAAAGAAGAAGAGCAATGGTGACTCGTCTACGCACAGCAGCACGGCAGCTGCAATACTGACGCACCTTTGTCATCAAATAGATTTGCTGCCATCCTGGAAAATTGCTGCACAGGCAGCCTGCAAGCCATCTTATGCATGCTATAAACCCTTGTGCTGTGCAGCTTCAATTGCGACGATATATCACCCGGCCTGCAGTGCCGCTGTTGATGTACTATGCTACAGGTTGAGTCTGCTAGTTGTTGTTTTCTTTTCAAGGCTTGCTTCCACAATCTGCCTTGCCGTTTACTCACTGTGACTCGTGGCACATTGTGGTCATACTGCTGTTGCATGCCCGTTTTAATGATGTCAGCAAAGATGTGCTGCTGGCGCTTGATCAAGCTGAATACTACAGACTTTATGCTGGTGGCAGCCCACAGCTGGGCTCAGAGAAGTGACCTGCTCCAGGCTTGACATGCCTGCTCTGAAACAGACTAGGAATGCTTGGACAGACAATGTATGAGTGAAAAGGATAATCATAATGCAAAGCGTGCACCATATGCGCGCTGTGTACAAAGCAACTGCAGCACAAAAGCTGCTGTGTGAAACTGCAGCCAGCCTGGTCAATAAGCAACATCTTGCATTGGGTTCAAGTGACTTGATCTTTTCTGCTGTGCATTCGCCAGCTGCAGATATGGCCAATTGGGGGGGAGGCTAGTGACTGAGATTGCAGTACTGACAGGGGCTAATGGCATTGCCTGACACAGCTTAGTCAGCAAACCACAGAGGGTTCTGTGCTCACCGCAAGATATGCATGTGCTCTGAAGCAATTTTGCTACTTTGGGATAAAAGCAATATGTGTTAGTCCAACCCCCTTCTACCATGGCTTTAAAAGTTTGTAGAGTTACATCAGAGTAAAGCATGCGGCTTTGCAGTACTAGCCTCCTTCATTGTGACTGCGCTTTCAGTTTGTGACACAAACTTTGTGTGCAACCTGTGACAGTTTGCGTCTGTTTGTGAGCTTGCCTCCCCAGCATGTACATTAGTGGTTGCAGACCATGTTGCCGGTGCTTGCTTGTAACAGTGCAGAATTTTAGCCTCCTAACGGTTTTGTGGTGGAGGCTAAAATTTAGAAGCCATGGCTCTTGTCTGCAAGAGTTCCACCTTGGCGAGATTCAGGCTGCATTTCAGCTGGCCAATTTGGACAAACCCGGTACTACTGTGTGCAGTCTCTTCGCACCACTCCAGCAGACTTCTGATTGCGACTCTGATCACTGTTGAGCGCCCAGTGAAGACAGTATTACAAAGCTGTTCTATGGAGACAGGGTCTGAGTCGCACCAAGTCAGATCCTGCTGGTGTTGCTCCTCCAGTCTTTTCAGGCCAGCTGATGAATCAAGCAACACTTTCTGGAGAGTATGTGCAAAGGCGCGTCTTACTCACATTCAAAACAGTCATACCCTTGAACTTACTTTCAAATATCAGGTGCTGAGACGAATCCGCTGACTGTAGACCATACAAACCGCAGACGTGACAAGCGGCCCAGTGTGTACGCGAATTGAGAAGGCGTTCGATCACGAACGTGTGTGCGCTGGCGACCTGTTGTCGCACATGTTGCAGCCATCGTGCGCTTTCTTGGCTGATCGCGAGGCAGATCGCGAAGGCCTGGAACACCCAGCCAGGCTTTCATGGTCACCTGATGCTGTGCTGCATGCTGAGCCGTGCTGCGCCTCGCCAAATTCGTTATGTCCTTTCCGAGGCAAACAGCTTGCACTTGCTTATGCGGATTGCTGCTTCTGCGCTGGGGTCGTTGGTACTCAATCGCTTTGCAAGAACCTTCGCATATCCTTTATTGCTCTGCGTCAACGGTTGCCGAAACGTATCGTCGCCAGATGCAGTTTCCACAAGATGACAGTGCTGAAGCGACACCAACTTTGACGGAACACAGTGGCAGAGGTCGTGGCCGCGGTCGCAGCAAAGCGCAAAAGGCTGTTGTGCATCAACCCCCATCGCCGCACGATGATGAACAAAGGCTTGTCGAGCTAGACAGCACAATAGCAGCTGCAGAAGCGGTATGGCCCTCACCTGTACTCATTGCTGAAGTGCTGACACTGTACCTGGATCAAATTGTCATGTGCTGTCGCAGGAGCGCCTCTCACTGCAACGGCGCGTAGCTGAGAAGGCCATACTTAAAAAATTGCAGGCAAAGCTTGATGAGGTATGCTATTGGAGGTAGCAAAACAGTTTCGGATGAAGCAGCAGCAGCGGCAGCAGATTCACATTGCCATTACCTGCAGACAACAAGATTGAAGCAAGAGGCTGAGGCGCGAGCACACAGTCTTGAGGAAGAGAGAAATGACGCTATTCAGGTTGCCAGAGCAAATTGCCAGTCAGCTGTCATGGGTGTGCATTGCACTGCAAATGCAAGCAGCGTCATGATAGTGCACTGCTGTAGGCAAAGCAGAGAAATGAAATCCTCTTCAAAGACAGGCTGTATGACTCTCAGCACGAGGTGCAAAACCTTAACAGCACATTGGCTGGCCTGAACTCAGAGTTGCATGCTAGGTGAGCACATGACCTAACTTCACATTCTACCATCACTCATGTTTCAGACACATTGTTGCTGCTGCTGCTGCTGTTGCTGCGATACATTGTGAGTCATGTTTGGTCAGTCAGCTGTGATTTGTTGCAGAGAGGATGAGCTGTCACAGTATCAAACTGAGAACCAGACAATGGTCAACGAGCTTACCTCTCTTAGAACTCAAAATTCCAAGCTGCAGAGGGCTTTGGCCAATGAACAAACAAAAGTGGAGGACTTGCAGAAGCGAGATAGCGAGAACGCTTTCAGGTACGCCAAGTAACATCCAATAGTCTGTCACATTGTGCAGACAAAGCTATCTCATCTTCTGGCGAGCTGTTTGCATGCTTACTTCTGCATACCAAGCTTCATTGCATCATTTGAACTGATACCTGACAGTGTGCTGACTTTTGTAACAGGCAAGCAGAGATGGCCGAGATAGCTGAAGAGAATGACAAGTTGAAAGCAGAGGTGCATGACCAGGCAGCTACAATTCGCCGCATACAGGGACAGCTAGACAGACTCCGTTTCCTGGTGGGTGCTGCTTTTGCATGCAGTATCCTCATTCTCTGTCCAAGTTGTGCGCTGATGATCTGTTCTGTACTATAACTTGTGCCATCCCAGCATTATGCCACAGAGTCATAACACTCTGCAGGAAAGGCAAGCTGCCAGTCAGAGGGCAATGCCAGTGGTCCCCAGCATGTATGGCCCTGTGGGTGCCCCTCGTGGTGGCTACCCCCCTGCAGAGCACAGCTTCTATCATGGTGAGCCAGCGCTTTACTCACCGCAAAAGCAATCTTCTGGCTCCAGTCCTGTGCGCCTGAACTGCTCTTTCCTGATTTATACAGCCTCGCTTTTTCTACCTTGAGATGTCCTGTGGTGGATCAGCCACAACATGCTTGCTGCTGACTGCATGCAGGACTTCCCGTGTGATGTGTTTGTGCAGAATAGCACAGCAGCAGCTTTGTGTGCAGCCAGTTGATATCAGGCAATTGTGTAAGCAATGCTTTGCTGTAGGATATCCACCCCACTCTCAGTTCCCAGTAGCCCCCTCAGCCCCCATGGGCTACATGACCTCCCGGGCCATGCCAGTCCAGCCGATGATGTCCATGGGCTATGCACCTGCTCCTCCCATGTACCATTTCCCACAGTCGCTCTCTGCAGCCCCATCTCAGCAGGTACCTGCACTGTTTTACATATGCTTTGCAACTGCAAATGCAGAGGCGTAGTGTTTGTGGAGTACGCACATTGCCCTAAACCCAGCTGCCCTTCCCCAAAGCCTGCCCTGCCCTAAACCCTGCCGTCATGACTGCTGCAAGCATGTGAGTTCTGCAAAGACAACTGTGCAGGGTAAGCAGTTTACCTCTTGTGACAGCATGCACAAAACCACAGTGCACACTTTTGTGGGTTGTACAATGATGCACCATGGTGGTTTCACTTTGGTAAAGGGCCTTGTACTGGAAGTGCTGCAAACATGCAGTATATGGCATAGAGTCGTGCTGAAATCCAGAGGTGCTTAACCAAACCTCAACCATCACATACAACAGACTTTTGTAAGGCTCACCCCTCAAATTTTCCTGGCAGGTGGGTTTTGCAATGTGTGTCTGTTATGTCAGGTTTTTGGCAGTGATGCTGGAGAGGATGCTTACAGTGAAGGTGGCTCAGGGGCTGTGTCCATTAGCCCTAGGGGCAATGCATATGCTGGCCAGTATGAGCAGGCCACATCAAGCCATGTGAGCAACCGTGAGAGTCAACAGACAGCACAGGTAATTTGTTGTGCTCCGCTTGTTGATGTGTTGCTCATGTCTGCGCAGGCTGCCCCAGCAGTCTCAACCTGTTTGGCATTCTACAAACACATTCTGCAAAATCGGTTTAGATACTTTCAATGAAGCCGCAGAAGCTAGAAGAATTTGAGTTGCATGAGTACACACCTGTCTTATATGCTGTCGTGTATCTCCACTTGGAGGCTTGTGGTATGCATTTCATTAGCTTGTTGATCTGGACAATCAACCACTTTACAACTAGGCTTCTCTGCCTAGCATACTGTGCTTGCTGAATTGCATGCTTTGACAGCATTGACAAGCTTGAAGAAGCTGGCGTCTTTGTGCAGGGATGGGATGAGCCAATGCAGTCTGAGATTGACCCAGCTCAGTCTGCCTATGATTCAGCTCAGCCTGAGTATGAGTCAATGCACGTAGCGCCTGAGGTCATGCAGCAAGCCCAAGAACCAGTGCAAGCTGGGTATGAGTTACATGAAGGTGCAGATGAGCCATTTCAGGAAGCATATGAAGCTGCGCAGTCAGAGCAGGCAACATATGAGCCTGTTCTGGAGGCTCCTGTGGATGGCCAAGCTTTCTTAGCCAAGTTACAGAGAAAAGGTACTATAGATGAATCTGCTATGTGACTTCTTGCTCAAGTGGGTGTGCATTTGTTTAGTGGGCATGCTACTTTTCCTCCGTTTAACAGACTGGCACACATCTCAGCACTATGTCTGTCTGTCTGCCTATGCAAATAAGCCATCAAACTCTGCAAGCTGCTGCAGCATCAGCGCTGCAACTGGTGACAAAGATGCCTGTGTCTAAAAGTATGTGTTGGTCTGCTTGCGTGTGGTCAGTCACACTGAGGTCCTTACATGCTGAGGAGGTTTTCACTTCCAGACTCATTTAGCAGCTTACAGTCCAGGTCGCGAAGCCACTTGTCAGTCATCAGCCATGGCAATGTTGTTCAGGGTCTGAGTTCGCTGAGGCAAGTCAGATGCCTGCTGAGCCAAGCAGTGTGCCAGCTGTCCACACTGAGTCGCCTGCAGTGCCATCTCAAGTGCCACCCCCTCCTGTTCAGGTGGGTTGACCCACCTTCATCCTCATGATACTGCGCACCACATGATGCAAGCCATGTTTGTGCCCTGCTCTGCTGCTGGCAATGAAATTGTCTGGACTGCCTGTCCCTACTATGCTCAGGCATGCACACTTCATTGATTATGTAGCCATGATGAGCATCTGTTGCCTCACAGGCACAGAGGTGCGGTGGCCTGTTGGGTGTTCTTTGCTCTGCAACAAAACATGCATCGCCCATGTCTGTCTTGTTTCTGCAGACAAGCAGGAGTGGGGTGATCAGTGAGGAAGCTGCTCAGGAAGCTGCAAGCTCATCAGAGGTGACGCCTGATGCATCAGAGGTGACGCCTGAAGCCAACACAGCAGAAACGAGTGTCTCAGGTAATTGCAACTGTATGCATAACCCACTCTGACTCACCGCATGTTCATGATTTTGCATGTCGTCCCCATCGACTTGCATGTGCAAGCTCATGCAGCTTAGTCAACATGTGCAATGCCAGTTGAAGCCTAGTCTCTTGGGCTTGCTGATTTGCGCCGGCGCCTTGTATTCGAAAACTGCATATGCAGACATGGGCAAATGGATACAACATTCTTGTATATACCTCGAGTTACTGTGTACATTCTGCCACGCAGCTGACCTCCTCACAAGTGCACATCCGGCAGAAAGTTTGCCACATATGTCTAATGTATATCAGCCTGGCACAGTGTCATACCCTAGCAGCACATTATCTCCTGTTACTGCAGATGTACAAGAACCAGCTCAGACTGAACCATCAGACCCCCCCACACCCATCTATATTACCCCACTGCCTCCAGGCTACTTAGCCACCCTTCCAACTGACCAGCAACAGAGTCACTGGGACGCCATTAATGCCTTGCAGCACCCTCAGACCTCATTCAGCAATGGCGCTTCAGATCTTTCTGGCAAGTACATCACGCCAATGCCTCCTCAGGACGTCCTGAACAACTTGCCCACCAGGAACCAGCAGCCAAGCAGGGACAAGGGGAAGCCAGGAGGGCAGGGTGGTCAGAGGGGCCAGAAGGGCAAGGGTTCAAAAGCTGGAAAAGGCCAAAAACAAGGGGGTCACCCCGGTGAGGCAAAGAATGGAGGGAATCAAAGAAGTAGCGCTGAGAAGAATGGTGACAGCCAGGATGACGCTCCTCAGCCGCAGCGCAAACAGAACAAAAGGAATAACCGGGCCAAGGGTCGCAACAACAATGGCTAGAAAGCATTGCAGCAAGTTTGGTCTGCATCAGTTTTGACAAGGATGTGTGTCACTTCTTGTTTCCTTGATGATGGCATCTTTCTTACACTTGTTCGTGCTGCCACCGCTTGTGCTGCTGTAGATTTTGCTTATAGTGGAGTGTATTGCTTTCATTGTGCCTGCCATGATGCAATACAGCCTGCTTTGTTTTTTGATTCGGTGGGTACTAAGACAGAACTTAGCAGCATATTCATGCCGCTCACAACATTTGCTATGACACCTGCTGTCAGTCTGAGCACCGATTGTGTGCAATTATAAAACGCAAAAGCACATGATGCTTCCTCGGGGACGTGTATCTGAGATCAAATCTACCATCAAGGAAAGGTATCAAGGAAAAGTGCATGATGCATGCAGGATGGCATGGTCATGCCTGACTGGTCAACAATATTACAGTTGACCAACCTGCGTGGCACAGGTCATTCGCGCAGCGGAGAGAGAGCTTCATCATCCATCCGACGATTGCCGATGACAGCAGGCAGCATGCGTTGCGCCGGCCACAGCCCACTTTCCGCCTGCAAGCAATGCACGACCGTTCTCCCTTGCGTTCACCTGCATCCCCTGGTTTGCAGAAAGCCTTTCCGTCGACACGGATGCAAATCTCGGTGCAGCTCAGGTCGCAAGACATCCAGGGCGCTGCGCACCCCAGTGAAAGCAAAAGTTGCGTCGTTTGCAGAGCCCGAGCCATACCTGGTAAGGATCGATTCTGCAAGTGGTCAGCAGGGGTGCAGCGGTCACTCTGCGGTCACACATTTTCAAAGCCTTATTGTATACTATGGCGCAGGATCAAGAATACAGTCATGAGAGCAACGCAGCATATTGGACAACTCGCCCAGTACTGGTCACAAAACGGACCATAGAAATTGGCAAGTCCTACATTTCTGGTGCATGATGTAGCTGCCTGAGGTTTGTTTCACGTATTTCAGACATTTCAGTATGCTGCAGTCTTTGTCTTTGCGCAATGGTTTTTACAGACAAAGTTCAGCAGGAAAGGCGATGACCTCACCACGCTCACAAACAAGCAGGTATTGAGCCTGCAAGCAGTTTTGCATGATGTAGAACTGACCAGTATCAAGAAGCAGTTTGTGAACACATATGTTGCGCAGGCTGAGCGACTGAGACTGATGCTCACAAGGCTTGGACCTGCATTTGTCAAGATTGGACAGGTGAGTCATTGGAACATCCCTATATGCCAGCATCGTGCAATAGAAATGATGCAGATTGCAGGGGCGTTATTCTCATTGCCATATTGCATTCTGCTTGCAGCAGGATATCAAGACTACAAGCTTTTGGCATGCATACATAGTGTAGCGTTCATTGATGCATGCCTTCAGAGTGAACGCTGCACGTTTCTCGTCCAAAAGCGCTCAAGCTTTGCCTGCAGGTTATGCATGCAAGCATATGCATTTCAGGCAGGCTTTTACGCATGTACTACAAGCAACGAACTGATCACCATGCACTGATGCATGCAATGACCCTGGCAATTGCTGTGAACAGTGTCAGCGTATGTCAGATTCAGTCAATGCTGCATTCAACAATGCCATCAAGCCTTGGTTCACACAAGTGAAATGTGGCGGCATCACACTAAGCCACATGGCAATCACTGCAGGCAGTATCTTCCCGCCCAGATGTGACCCCTCCAGATTACCTGAAGGAGCTAGAGAAGCTGCAGGACCAGATTCCCGCCTTTGACAGCAAGAAAGCCATGAAGATGATGGAGGAGGAGTTGGGCTGCCCTACCAGCCGCATCTTCTCGTCCTTGGCCACATTGCCTACTGCTGCTGCTTCCCTGGGACAGGTATGCTTCCCTGGAACAGGTGTGTTTGCCGAAAAATGTGCACCCGAAGTGAAATCAAACTGTGCACCCAAAGTTGGGTAGGTATCAGGTCTCTCCCCCCCATCCTCTTCCTGACCTTCCCAGTGTTTCCTTTGAGTTTGAACACACACCAACCAACAGGCTGATCTAGCATCACAAGCCCTGCAGATACATGCAGCAGGTACCATTTGTCTTGACTGATGCAGAACTAGCTTGCATGCATGGTCTGTTTTGCAACAGCAGGGGCAAGTGCTACTACAACCGGGCAATGCTATGACGCACAGCCAGAGCATGATGCTCAAGGCACATCACTTGGCTGTTCATGGCAAGAGGTGCTAAAGCACATGGGCACAAGCCTGGCTGTTCATGGCAAGAGGTGTTGAGCACATAGGCACCAGCTTGGCTGTTCATGGCAAGAGGTGCAGAGGCACATAGGCACATCACTTGGCCGTTTATGGCAACAAGTGCTGAGGCACATGTGCTCAAGCTTGTTCTGTTGGCGACAGGTGTACAGGGGAGTGCTGCGCCAGGGGGGTCAGCAAGTGGCTGTGAAGGTGCAGAGACCTGGCGTGAGAGAAAGCATTGCTCTAGACATTTACATCCTGCGTTACCTGGCAGGTCAGCATCTTCACCAGCATGGCGCACAACAAATGTTCAGTAGACTGTCAAAGCAGGGTGCCTTGAGCGTCCAGGATGCGCTGCTGCCTGAAATCTGATGTGGTCATGGCTGATGCAGCATCCTTCTTGCTGCTTTTGTCCTTGCATGAATGCTGGGACAGTCCATGCATGCAGGCTCATGATGTCGTCAGTGAAAAGCCATAGTAAAGCTGTACTGTCCACACAGGCTTGGCGCACAGTCACTGCAATGCTGCTGCATTGAGTAGCAGCAACGGCAGTTGGATAACTTGACAGAAGTATAGTGCTCAGCACAATAAAGACTAGCCGCTTGTTTCTCTGTCCAACTTCAGATACAAGTCGGACATCCAACATACACGGTGGTGTTGCCAACTTGATGGTGATCGCCTGAAGCAGTCAGAAAGCAACCTTCTGTTGATTTGATTCAGGACTACATGAAAAGCTGTTTGATCATGTGTGTATCAGGTAAAGTTGATTTGAGTCAGGACTGCATGGAAAGATGTTTGATGATGTGTGTATCAGGTGAAGTGAAGACGCTGAGGAGGTTGAACAGCGACCTGCCTGCTTTGCTGGATGAGTGGGCCACCAGCCTCTTTCATGAGCTGGATTACGTCCGGGAAGCACAAAATGGAGTTCGCTTCAAGAAGCTTTATGGAGAACTTGAGGTGATGCCCCACTCTGAGTTTCACACTGTCAGGCCGATGCACATCTGCCAACGCAGATGATTGAAATGACTGTGTATTCAGTCACAGCATGAAAGATCAGAAACATCCCCTTCACTGCATCTGAACTAACTAAATCATGCGTTCACTACACACATCCACAAATATGGTCAACAGTGGAGTGTCACAACTTTGCTCAGCTTAGCAGCTGCCTGTTTGCAGCACTGTTTCTAGGCATTGTGTGGCCTGACAGCTTTCCTTTCTGACGTGATGTCAGTCAAGTTCTAATCATTTTGACGAGACAGCAGCCTGTGATTTACTTGCACAGCTAAGCTCAGGCTCATCACTCCGCTTGAGTACTTATTTCATTTGCTCCTACCATGATTGTGAAGCCAGTGCCACAGAGGTGTTTGTTCACGCTGAAAAGCGCCCAAACGTCTTGCATGCATCTCTAGTGGTGTGTGGTGCCTGTCTGCAGAAGTCTACAGACCATGCCGAATGCTGCAGTGTTTCCATGCAAGTACACACAAAGCATCTGTGGCAAGTCGGGCTGACACTGTTCCAAGGATGGATGCAAATCCCATCAATTTTGCCTTTTGTTTCGTTGCAAACATGCCATTGGCTTGCTGTGTAGATTGCATAGCCTGGGCGACAAAAGTTGAGGGTATCTTGTATAGTCTGGTGTATAGATTCCCTCCTGCTGACAGACCTGACATCATGGCAAGTTTCTATCATGGGTTGTGCCTCTGTCAACTCGCTTCTCGTTTTCTTTGCAGTGATGAAACTGTAGACATGGTGTCATGCAGGGTGTGTATGTACCCAACATGTTCACGGACCTCACGACTCAGAGGGTGTTAGTCATGGAGTGGATAGACGGCACTCGACTCAAAAGCTCATCTCAGGGTGGCCAAGGCGCGAGGGAGGAGCTCCAAATGGTGGAGATTGGGGTGAGGTGCAGTCTGGAGCAGATGCTGGAGGAGGGCTACTATCACAGTGACCCCCACCCGGGCAACCTGTTCAAGATGAAGACTGGGAAGCTGGCATACATTGACTTTGGCATGATGGGAGAGATTGAGGGTTCAATTCGCAGGTTTGACTTGCCCTACTTGGCAGTGCTGTTGGTTTCTGTCCAGAGTGTTTCTGTGATTGCTGTGATATAAGCATAATCATTTACAGGCGTTCCAGCTAATCGTTCTTGCTAGGTACCCACCTTAGGTGTGCCTAAACACTAGTCCTGTGAGCCAACATGCACTAACATGATTGCTGTAATGAGTGGTGCATTGTGCAGATTCCTTGGCTGGCTTTTGCCTGGCTGGATGTCAAGGCTGGCAAAGAGAGGTTGTTGACGCGGCAGTGTGCTTGTACAGCCTGTAGCTACATTGCAGGGCCCCAGATTGCAATGCACGTTTCTGCTTGCTAGACTTGTCAGTAAAACACGCTTCAGCCTTATTGTGGTTCATTGCCATTGCTCATCCTGATGCTTTGCGTCCAGCCCTTGCACTGAATTCACTCATTCCCCAGTGCTGCACACAAGAGCAAGTTTAGCACTGCCTATTTACATTATCTGAGGCTCTGTGTAAGCCCAGAACAGCTGCACAGCACACCTGGCATTGTTGTACTTTGCATGACCAACCAGCATCTTCACAAAGTACTGGTTTGTTGTTTGTAGGGGTCTAATTCAGGCTACCCTTCACCTGGTGAACCGTGAGTTTGATGCATTGGCAGATGATTTCGTCACTCTGGGGCTGTTGCCCCCCGGGTCAGACAAGACAGAGATCACACCTGCCCTGACAGGCGTGTTCCAGGATGCCCTAGCCAATGGAGTGAACAACCTGAACTTTGGGGACTTGAGTGGCAGCCTGGGACAGACCATGTACCAGTACAACTTCCGGATACCCCCGTATTACACCCTGCTTGTGCGCAGCCTATCAGTTCTGGAGGTCAGTTCCTGTTATGCACAGACTTCCTGTGCTGTCTTTGCTGAACCTATGTGTACCTGGCCAGAAAACAGAGCATGTGCATGCTTACTAAGCATTCATCATACTCATCTCATTCTTATTGTCATCACAAGCATCACATATTTTGTATCAGAGAGTTCTGCATGTGTGCAGACCAGGATCAACTGCGCCCGCTTTCAAGTTATCTCACAGGGAAGCCTGATACATCTCATCATTAGTGCTTCAACTCAAAGCAATGCCAAGATAAGGAGGACCATCCCTTTTCAATCAGGAGGAGCAGTTACTACAGTACCAGCAGTACTTGGAATACTTGTCCACAGACACCGCAAACAGCAGTATGTTGTGTGCAGGGAATTGCACTGTCGGCAGACCCCAACTACAAGGTGTTGGGGGCCGCTTACCCTTGGATAGCGCGCCGCCTCCTCACTGAGCAAAGCCCTGAGCTGCGAGACACACTACGCAGCCTGCTCTACAAGAAGGGCAGATTCCAGGTGCTTAGGCACATGCACAGTGCTTGATGCTCTTAGGCCTTGAAATGCATGCATACACAATCCTTTCAAGTTTGTGTGACAGTTGGCAGCAGCTGTAATTATGGGCAGGCCCAGTTGAAACAGAATACTAATTGAAACAGAATAAGCAGACTACAGCAGCTGGGCTAGCTGTATCTGATTGCGTGTGAGGCTTGCAGAGTAACCATCCTGCCTACTATTGCCTTTCTTGTGCCCACCTACATAAGCAGGTGTTGCTCCTCTTCTTGCCCTGTGTACAACCTCCCCCGCTGGCATTCTGCTCAAGTCTTGCCTGCCCTGACTGTCTTCCCTTCTGCCTCATTGTGTTATTCCCTTTTGCCCTTCTGCTCTTCCTCTGTGGACCTTGTCTTGCAAGTTGGGCTTGTCAGTGCACAGTTACATCAGTCTTCATGGTCTGAGTAACAAAGATCAGACAACAAGCAACCACCAAAGCGCCATCAAAGCAGTTATCATTGTTAAGTGACAAAGATCAGCAACTCCAGCAAAAAATAAAGATCGGCAACAACAGCAACAGCAGCAACAGCAGCAACAGCAGCAACAGCAACAACAGAGTGCACCAGTCCCCAGAGTAGCTGGCAAAGCACTGAAATCTGATTCCTGATGTTGCAGTTTGCTCGCCTGGAGTCACTGCTGCAGCAGGCAGCGCGCTCCCCAGGCCGCCAAAGCTGGAAAGCAGATGGTGAAGACCAAGTCAGGGCTGCCACAGGTGACCTTTCCCACTGCTGCATGCATGCTCCATCCATGCTGCCTTTTTCCTGGTGTACTCTTTGCCTTTGCCCTGGTGTACTGTTTGCCGTTCTGCTGGTGTACTCTTTGCCTTTCTGCTGGTGTACTCTTTGCCTTTCCCCTGGTGTACTCTTTGCCTTTCCCCTGGTGTACTGTTTGCCTTTCTGCTGGTGTACTCTTTGCCTTTCACCTGGTGTACTCTTTGCTTGTGGGGTTGGGCAGCTCTCCCATTGCTGGACAGAGTGCCCATGCAGGCTGCCAGTCAACTCATCCAATCTTTTATGCCTTCAGACCAGCTGTATTATCTCTCAACCTGCACCCTCATCTGCCCAGAATCTACTGAACATTCTGCCTTGGCCTGAATTATGTACAGCAGTGTTGCATACAGCGTGACTTGGATCTTTGGTGCATATGATAAATATGGCTGTATGACAACTGTAAACACCATTTGGGTGGTCCTAAGTGCCAGGCAGGAGGCTGCATCACTGCTGCATGCAGCAGTATAACAAGATGCATAGATCATCTTTATGGTGTACTCTCACGGTGAGACCATATGTCACATGCAAGAGTATGAAGCAGGCTGTTGAGCAGAAAAAAGCCCAGGCAGTGTTTGCCTGACTGTGCCACACAACCCTGCAGTCACTCGCATCACATCGCATCACATCACATCACATCACATCACATCACATCACATCACATCACATCACATCACATCACATCACATCACATCACAGCACCTCACATCACATCACATCACATCACATCACATCACATCACATCACATCACATCACTGCGTGACATCTTGCATACAGGCAGCAGTGCCCTGGAGTTGCTATTGGGTCCTGAAGGGGAGTACGTGAGAGAGATCATCATTGATGAGCTGGCCAAGGGGATTGATGCTGGCTGGAGATCCAGTCTTGACTCATTCAAGGGCTCAGCCCGTCACCGCCTGCTCAACCTGTTTGGGGTAACCAGTCCTTCAGTTTCCTTCCCTTCCGTGCATATGCTTGACTTGTCTTAGGACGTTTCTCATGTCTGCCTTTCATGCCCATAGCTGCTGCTGCTTCGATGCTGTAATTGAATGTTCTCAAGCGTGAAAGGTTTGTCAAATAGAGTGCTCAGGAGGCACGGAGGCATGTTGGTGTATGCAGTCACATTGCCTTTGTCAAGCATCTGTCTGTGGTGCGGTCTCTCATCCTCAGCTGACACCTAGATTGATGGTTACCATTGTTATGCAGTTGTTGTATCTGTGTGCTTTCTGCTTGCAATCAGCATGGCTTGTTTGCTGATACATGCGCGTCATATGAATAAACTTGTGTCAGAACGTTTGTACCACAGCCTTCGAGAGACTATCCAAAGCATGCAGAGCATGAGCAATGTGCCATCAACTGACAAGCTCTTGCAGCTTCCAAAGCGTGCAGTTGTCAATATTGGGGCTGCACTCATTAGCCTGTATGTCATGCAGGTGTCACATGCTGCAGCACAGCAAGGGCAGGTGCGCGACAGGCCTGGAGGGCTTTTGCTAGAAGCCCTTATTGCTCTTCCTGATCTAGCAGGTACCTTGCTTCTGTCAAATGGCTGGCTGTACTTTCCCTTGTATGGTCTGCTTTCAGCACAACATCACAGTTTACACGATCTGTACAGTTTGTACTGGTATCGCATGTGCTTGGTCATTGTGTTCATGCTTTACAGCAATACAGATTTTGATTGTTGCTGCATGGAGCACTTGCACAGCTTGCATGGCTGTGGAAGCAAGTAAAACAGGAACCAAAGCACAGTTCGCTGGTTAATCTGTCATGCCATTCAATTCAGGTCAAGAGGACAAGATGCAGATTGACGGCATCAATCGTCTGATCAAAGTCATGCAAGAGATGGCATCCCCCACCCCCACCCTCGCCCCCTCCAGACCCCAAGGTGCCAACACACCCCGCAGCCAGCCCGTCGCCAAAGTAGGCAACTCCAGGGCTGCTGCCACATCAGGCAACAGCAGTAACGTCGCCAGAACAGGCAACATGCAAACCGCATCCATGCGCAGCGGCACACCTGTTAGCACCAGCAGCAGGAGCGTCTCTGCATCAGGCTCGCCATCATCATCACAGAATCGGGCCCCTTCATCCTCTTCTCTGAACAGATCTCAGGCTGTACAAGGGGGGAATGCTGTTGAGACCATCCAGCAGGCGGTGCAGATGCTGCAGTGGTTTGTGCGGGAGGCCAGTCAGCTTCCCACAGCTGCAAGACTGGAAGCTTTGCGGTACGGCTGCACGACACGCATCTCATGTTCAAAACAAGCCCATGATTGCATGACTGGATGTTGTGTCCATCAACAGCAGCATTGTCTGCTCGGGCTGTTTGGATCTTATGACACCTGAACCTGCGCCCAAGAGTGTACTGCATGTACTCAATCAAGTAATCTACGTCTACCAGGGCCTTGTACATAGCATGCGCGTTGGCAGATGCACTTGTGTTTGCTGTCCTTCAAAGCATCAGCACTGCCTAAACACTGCAGCCCATGCCAAAGCAATGTCTCACCTGTTAGCAACCACATAGATCACATGATTATGGGCGCTGTCAAGCCAGATAGCGCATGGAGGTATGCTAGGCGTCTCCAGTCCTGAGCTGCATGGGTCAAGATTATGTCATCATGCAGGCTGTCTGTGTTGCTGACCACTCAGGTGTGTTTGCTAGTTGCATTGACATCTGTCATGAACAAACTCAGTTGTTGCATGCAGGATACCTCTGTCTCTGGGCAACAAGGTGTCATCAAGGCTACTGGCACGAGCAGCCAGAGCTTGGCTTGCGCCGGGCGCAGCCCCCCTCACAAACGCAAATGGCAAACCCATGAACCCTGACGGCACCCTTGCCGCCACGTCAGCCACCCGGTCAGCTTCCACCATGACTGACAGTCCCAGCGCCGTTGCTTTACGTAACGGAGCCGGCAGCCTCACTGATAACCCAACTGCCCTTGGGGGTGTATCCCAGACCAGCCTTGCGGAGTCTAAATTGCTGGAAGAAGAGGAGGAGGACCCGTTCATCAAGGATACTGAAGATTTGGTGAACAGCATGCAGAGGTCATCTCCGTCATGGAACGATGGGAATGACTTGCCTGCTGGCATCAATGCATCCACAAGTTATGTTGATGACAATCAAGCAGGAGTTAGCACGAATTCCACTAATGGCCAGGCAAACAGTGGTGGCAGTGATGGTGGCAAATCCAATGGTGGGTATGTCAGGACTGATACACCTGCTACGAATGGTGATGGTAGATGGAACAAGGATGGCTCTATAGACATGGTGGTCTTTGACAAGGGGGAAAGCATGGAGAGTGTACAGCAAAGCATTGCCTCCAGCAACGGAACTTCACGCCAATAGTTTTTGGAGTGTTAGCTGTTGGCGATATTATGTTGATGCATCGTCATTGGCTGGCAGCATAGCCTTGTGATACTCTGCTGAGGTACTCTGTTACACCCTGGGTTTTGGAGTTATGCTGAGTCAGTCTGTTGATTGGTTGTACAAATTCTCATGTCAATTCTTTCCGCATTCTATTTTTGCACATTGTAGTAAATGGTTTGATAGGATATATCTTGAAGGGTGCCTCATTGGCCTACTATGGTATTGACAATTGACTAAAGCAATACCAGGCAAATGTCATGTTTGGCAGGAAGTGTAGTGTCAAAATCAGAGCAGCCATGTTCATGCTGCATAAGGTGGAGTTATGACTTGCGTCGTGGTTGGCGAGTCTGAAATACCTTAGTCCATCAATAGTAGTCAATTGACCTCCCCTTCATTCACTGTGAGTTGAATGTCCAGCATAGATGAGTCATCGTTGCTGCAGCATGTTGCTCGACTCAAGCAAGTCTCACTGCAGCAACAGTTGCTGGCAACTTGATATACAGCTCGAATGCTACTAGGACATGGTGGCAGGAGCACAACAGCATTGTATCGTCATTTCAGTTTCAACATGTGCAATTTGCACAGTACGTCATGCGGTATTTGGAGCTAGGCCATGCAAAGCTGCCCAGGTCTGACTTCAGCATAGCCTGTCAGCGAGCTGCAAATCCTTCATTGTACTGTAGGCATGGTATCAACACAATTGTTCGCGAACCCTGCGTAGACTATTGTCATCTAACACTGGTTTGTGTGCTAATTAGATGAACTTATAAGCTGAACTTCAAGGCGTTCCTAGGCTTGAAGCTGTGTCCTTCAGAAGTGCTTGCACAGGGCTGTCAGCAGCTTGTAAGCCCTATGACTGACCTGACCAGGGGCAAAATATGCTGAAATTGGTCTAGAAGATGTCAATGCTGGTGACATTGTGTTCGAGGCTGTCAGACGTATAATGGGACGTGTGACTGAGATCCAATCCACCAAGGGAACAGGCTTCAAAACCCCTGAGGATGCTCAATGCATGTATCCTTGCAAGGACAACACTTCAAAGAAACGATGCTGTGTGTCTCATGTTACAAAACATCAAGCCATCCTGCAACGCAAGTTTAGTCCTACTAGTCTCAATAAATGTCATGACAGGAAGGCAATTCTAGCATTGTTTATGCTAGAATTGCCAATTTTTTTTGAATATATAACTTCATACATACTTGGGGCAGCAATAACAGCAATGCTGTTCTTGAGGAATGCTTCAGGTTGCTGCTCAAAATTCTGACACAACAGAGCGGCATAAACATATATGGTCAAGGCCTAAATCTCTGATGTGGCTTGTGCATCATCTCTGCAATGAATACTTCAAACGCTCACAGGACCCTAATAACTCAGACGGCAACTACTAAATCCTACCTGCTGTTGCTCATGTCAACAACTCAATAATCCAATCAGTAGTAAAACATGGTGCATGCATTCAGCACTGCATATGACCCTCATCTGACACGATTGTCCGAGCATCAGGCTCTCAACAGCCTTCTAGAAGTTTGGCACAACTGAGCAGGAAGACAGATCCTCTCTCCAGGGTAAAGCACGGTGCTGTTGCCAATCTGAGTGTTTAAGGGTATCAATGACTGAGGCGTTTGCTTCAAGCTCGATGCAATGCTGTCCAGGGTCTCTCCTTGAACAACTGGGTGGAAGCAGTCGACTGCGCAGGTGTTCGGAACAGTAGCTGCCACTGCACACAAAACCCACATGTCAGTAGAAGCACATGGGCACATCAATTGCACAAATTCTGTGTATGCACCCTCAAGGGGATCGCTTGCAAAGGCGGTATGGATTTCAGCATGCTGTTGATTGTGCAGGAATCATGCTGTGATGGTAGACAGAGATGCAGATAGCACTAGGTACCAGTCACTGGTTATCACAGGCTGGCTAGGTGATCAGCATGTCAAGGCTGCAAATTGCTATGGCAAATTTGTTGGTCAAGCCAGTGTGATAGCCACCTGCATGCATGCCATCAAATGCATGCTGTGTAATTCTATACATGTACATGCTTACCTGTTGAGGTGATGTAAGCCTGCAGACCAGGAGCTTGGCTGCTGTTGAGAGCGTTCAGCTGATTGGCCATGCAGTTTGTGCCTAGAGGCTGATCATATGGTCGCCAGAGCTTGTACAGGAACACCACCATATCTTGAGCGTAGCACTCCACATTATTAGTTTGAGCATAGTCATCAGGTACACATGTGTCTGACCCAATGGCTTGCAAATAGGCGCTTGAGCCAGAGAAGCCTTGATGCTGAGCATGTGTGCTCTCGTGGACCAACACATCAAAGCCAAATGAGCCAAAGAATGTTATGTGGGCTGCTTGTGTGTAGGCATGACCTTGTGAGGCTGGAACATAGCTGACAGACGCAACCCACCGTCTCAAGTACAAAGGCACCTGGAGTCAGACAAGTGGTCTCATTTGAAGCATTCATTTGCAGCAAGCAAACTTTGTTGTAGGAGAGTACAAGACGATGCAATCTAAGCCATAAAGCATTAACGTTATGCACTGTCACATGGGACTGGGCAGACGCCGTTCAGGTATGTAGCACGTTTCAAGGGCAGACTGACGGTGAGTTGGAAGCTCACCTGTGAATAGTTTAAAGCCAGGCTTTGGGCAGTGACCGGTGATCCCTGGCAGATGCATACGTAGACTCCATTCGACGGGTTGTCGTTGTATGTTGCATTGTACACAGTCCAAGTCGAGTTGACATTGGCACATTCGTCGGTGCCTCCTGGAGCATAGCAGTTCTGGTATGCACTCTGACTGAGCTGAGTGAGGTTGAAAGGTTGGCCGGGCATAACGTTAGTCAGGTCTGTGTAGTTGCTGAGACCACCCAATGCGTCTGAATATAACGCAGTCTTGTTGAGTCGCTGATTTGCAGCAACGGCCTGTGCGCGTACTGCTGAAGCGAAGACGCCAAGCAAAGTGCAGCACCGCAAGAAAGTGGGAAGGCAAGACTGCATATTCGATACTTGCTGATGCCTGTACTGCGGAAAACCTGTGATATTGTTTCATTGTGCTGCAAGCAAGATAAATAGACGCTCAGTTGCATCGGAGCCGTCGGCAGGTGGGTTTACGCTAGTTACGGAAGGCGTTACGCGCGTCTTCGCACACACACACACACACACGTACACCACTTGGTTTGTCCAAGCTAGACAGATGATTGTAGGGTTGACGCAGCGCCGATGCTACTGCAAGATGACAACGTGCCGAAGGTTCTCACGTCGGCGGTGGTCAAGACGCAAACAGACTAGACACTACACAAGCGCACCTCCTGATCAGTCCAAGTGAAGACCAAGCAGAGGAAAGTTGTTGCTCTAGTCGAGGATATCGTGGATGCTTATCAGCGCAAATGGAATCCCAATTGGGTCCGCTGCTGCTGCAGATAGAGTGCGTCCGAGTAGCTGCTTGTGCGGGGCGTGCTTCCGTGCCTGCGCATGTGTGAGGCCGTTCAGCTGCTAACTCGCGTGGACGAGGCATTTCACAACAGATGTTGCACTGCAGTCAGCGAGGCAACCGAAGGTAGCCTGCGCTTCAAGCGTAATTCAGATCCTCAGTTAACAATAGGTGTCGTTGTCTACCCTCAAAATCTCGCTCCTGGTCACGTCCGGCCACAGCGACCGGCGTCTTTGAAATACGCAAGTTCACCTGCAAGGCCTGTGCAACGAATGTCCTGCTGCCGCGCTGATCGGGTTATACTGTCTGCTGTCATGTTTTTCCAGCAGAGTACGTGAGTTCATTTGCAAGTTGTGCGCATCTGTTCTGTTTCACACTTGAGGTGAATATGCATGCAACTGGCCTGTGGCACAGCATACTGGCTTATGACGAGCAAATGGTCGACTGCAACACAGGTTCAATGTGCCAATCATTGTACACAAGCCTGACCTAACAAGTCCTTGATTGTATTGCAGATATTGACAGAGGCGACCTCCAATTTCTCCAAAAAAAAGTAGCTGTCAACCAGACCTGGATCAGCTTGCAGCGGGAAGTACGATGGGCTGATGAGACGCAAGCTCATCAGCGCGCCATACTTCCCAGGGTCCTCCTGCTGCACACGTCAGGTCCAGCTGCAGTCAATCATTTACCAAATGTGATGAGACATTGGCCTCCTAGGACTGCCTGTCACTGTCTTGAACCTTGGTGAGAACTCAGAGGAAAACGAGGTTTCAGCTGCACCATTTGCTGGCCAGCTGGGATGACACCTCAGAGAGGCAATCAGTCATCGTACGCCACCATCACATCAAACTGTCTCCTCAGGCAAGCTGCTGACCTTCTTTCGTGTTCACTTTGTTTGTACACTGAATTCACTGGCGCATACATTAAGATTACTGAGCCAAAATTCTGTGATTGTCAAACTCTGGCTTGACAGTTGCAATCAGTTGTTCATTCGTCACAGGCAACAAGGGCAGTTTGATGTCCATTATCAACATGATGTCACATGCCAAATTCATGAAAATGACAGATAGCATGCATGCAGGCTGTTGTACTATTCTCAGCAAAGGCCTGCGAACCTGCCAAACCTGGGCAGCAAGGCCCCAATCCAGAACTGCACCTGCGTCAATCCCTGTTTCCAGACCCAATGATGTCAGTCCCTCTTTCCAGACCCAATGGTGGTCATCACAGACAGAGTGCCTCAAGCTTGCCAGGCACCATAGGCGTGGCTGGCACTCCAAGTATGTGCTTTCCACTGATTTCACCAGCAGGTTGGAAGCCGATGCTGACTGAGACACATGGTGACACCATGCTGACACCATGCGTCTGAGTCAGCATCAACTTCCAACCTGCTAGTGTCCCATGAGCCCGGCACCCATCAGTGATGGCAGAACCAGGCCCTCCTCAGCCAGTTGAGGGAGTTGTAGGCCAAAACCCAGGCAATCTTACTGGAGTCAGTAAGATTGTGGGGTAAGATCAGCATCTGCATGATGCACAGCCAGCAGGCAGATCAGACCTTGTCAGCTTAGCAACCTGTTAGGTTTTTAACAGGGTGCACCCCTGTCAAATACTTGATTGGGTGCTGAGCTGACAAGGTCTGATCTGCCTGCTAGCATACTAGTATGAGACAGTGCACTGGGCAACATGGCAATGACAGGAGGCCAGCAAGGCCGGTTACAGGCCAGCCAAGGTTGACAAGTGGCTGAGGCAGTCACGAGGTGTCAAACCAATCACATACCATGTATCATCATGATGCAATGTTGTGATCTGTTTGAAGCCTCATGACTTCCTTGCCTATGCCACTTGTCAAATTTGGCTTGCCTGTAACCAGGCCCGCTGATCAGCCAGAGTGGTGGTGGGTCAAGCACTTGTGCAACACATCACTCACCACCTGCAGCACCACAGCACGGTCAGCCAACACTTCTATGCTAGAAGGTGCAAGGTCTTGTGCTGGCCTTGACCTTGTACCATTTACAGTATGTTTTTGTACATTATGGAACAGGGATGCCAACACAACAAACGATAACATACTTGTTTTGTGCACAATCGTTCACTGTAGTTGTGAGGGTTGTGATCCCGGTGCTGGGGTCAACGCTGCCATCAAGACCCTCAAGTTGTTACTGACATGGCTCAGGACTAGCACGTTCCCCACAATTTAGGTGTGCCTGATAAGAAGCTTTTCAAGAACGGCAACAAGTGTAGTCAGTGTGTTGGTCAGATGTGTTTTGCCTTGCTCTAGTGATGCCTTACATTGCATTGTCTAGCCTAGCAAGGCATGTCTATCGATTACACAGCCAATTGATTGCAAGTGACAAGAGTATTTGTACATAGGATGCTTACTGAATGCCAGCAGTGCGTCAGCATTATGAGCCTGCAGCAGCTCGACTACCAGGTCATCCGGCAATGCTGGGTCCTCAATCAAGGCCTTCCAGGATTGAGTAGATCTGCTCAATACCGAGCACCTTAGGATTCTGTTGGACAACAGTGAAGAGGTCACCTTTGTCTAAAAGAATCTTAAGGTGCTCAATATTGAGCAGATCTACTCGATTATGCAGCTGCTGTCGCAACAACTGTCGCAGCGAAGAGTCCTTACTTTAGCGCTCCTTGAACTTTCCAGATGATTTCATATCATGATTTTCTCACACGAGCCTTGTACCTCGTCATCGTGTACACGTGTAACACATGTCACGTTCAGGTACTAGTTGTCAGTGCTGTGTGTGAAGGCATCATCATTGGTATTGTTGCTGCTGCTGGTGATGTTGTGGTCGTTATGAATGTTGTCATCATCAATATGGTTATTGTTAATATCACAAAAGGTGCTCCGTCTGTCTGTGCAGGGCGTAAGCTGACACCAGCCAGTGCTCAGAAGAGATTCCTGCTGCTGATGCCTACCTTGAATGGATGGCCTCTCCAACTAGGCATACCTCACAGATGTGGACATTGCCTCAGGTCAATCACAGCTCTCCACACACTCATCAGTTTGAGCAGAGCATTGTTGTGAAAGCCTGCACTCATAATGTTCAGACGCAGCTTTGCTAGGGCTCACGCAATCTTGTGATGTGCAATGCTGCTTGGCTCACTGGCTGGTGGTAGCAAAGCTGGTCTGTTTCAGCGCTGAGAGTGAAGGAATCTGCAGACTGTTCTCACACTGTTTATCACAGTTTGTCATGTTGGCGTGCAGGTCATGCAGCAGATCATGCAGGTGACTGCGCTTACCCTTCAGCAATGCCTGCACACCCTGCTCACAGCCTCTGACAGCCTCAACTAATCTTTGCCTGCTGCTGCTCAGTCTTGCTCTTTTCACTCATTCATTGAACACGTATCAGCCTGTTAGGTCAGGTGTGTACAACCACATCTTGCTGTCATGCCACAGAGGTGCTGGGCTGATCGTGTGAGTAAGCAGCAGCTGGCTTGGCTGCGTTTCTGAACTCAAGAGGCACATCATGACTCAGAATATGTATCTTGGCCACAGCTTGCAGCAAGCTGCAGCTTAGCTCACATGCTCAAGAACCCAGATTTAACACATGATGTCCAGGTTGCTGAAAAGGATGTCATGACCAGTGAGGAACAGGAGATGCAGTTGTAGTGTACCCTTGTAAATGACGAAGACTTTGACACAGCCTTGGTGGAGTGCTTGTTGCTGTGAAGAGTGCATGGCGCCTGCAGGCCAGCTGGCAAGCTGCCTAGTAGCTAGCTGAGGAGGGTGTGCATAACGCTCTGCCAATTATTCAGAAGCCTTATCTTTATGTGCGTAAGCAGGCCAAAATAGTCGTGATTTATTTCTTTCAGATCGATTGATATCAAAATCCAACACTCATATGCTCACATGATGCAGTTAATGACGCTGACATGCCATGTCTGCACATGTCACATATATGTGTACGCATTTTCATAGTATTACTCTGTATTTCCTGTTGTACATTCTGTGTTTGCTGGTTTCCCACATGCTCACAGACATGGCATATATTGCACGTATCTACACAGCCGCGTGAAATAAGGGCCAGCCCTGCTGCCAGTGCGCGAGGCTATTTTGTAAATATATCCTCTGCGCAGAATGCTTGGCGATGTTGTTTGACTTCGCCATCGCGGACATCAGACAATCGCTTGTGGTGCTGACTAGTCACCTTGCAAACTGCATCCAGCCAGCTACATCAGCCTCCGGTTTGGCTTCAGTGCACGGTGACGTTCCGAGCTGTCTGCGCACCCATCGAAATTCAACAGGCTTTCAAGTGCGATGCCTCGCGCGAGACTACCGCCCCCCCAGTTCGCCTGGGCTTTGGCTCATAAAATACATATTGAAGAGAGGTCAGTGGCCCTCTGGATTTGAAATCACCGAAAGTGTTTGTATTGAACAGCAAAACCCCTGTGTCGATGGCAAGCCAAGTCTCGTGCAAAAAGACCTTGACTTTTGCTGAGGCAGGATTGTATAAGGTCCTGCTGACATGCTTCAGGGAGGTGAAGTACGGCCGTCAATGGACAGAGGGTCAAGAGCTGCTGGCTCAGCTATATGCTGTCCAGGCCACACATCAGGCCATGGACCAGCAAATTGGTTCAGCAGGCTGTCACATGCACCCTGGAATGCTCAAGCAGATGTTACAGACAGAAGTGTAAGCAATCTATGGTCATCTCCAGTGCGTGCTTCACAATTTCTCTTCTGTGGCTGATATGAGCTCTTGTATGGCTATGTAGGCAGCTAAGTAGTCTGAAGAAGAAGCAGAGCTTCGCCCGCTGCTTATTGACCACAATCAGGCCGGAGGTCTGATTTCGCTGCATACTTCCTTGTTTTCTATCCAGTTCAATGCATCAACACACATACTCCTGCATTTTTGACCTTGCAACACCAGGGCATGGTCTGCTTTCACCACAGTAAAGATGAGCATGCACTCGCAGGTCAGCATCCTAAGGTACACATCTGCAGGAGTGGTCAGCGTGCTGACGTTGTGTTTTGCCTGTACAGTTCCTGACCACCAGAGTGAACCCGGCATATGCAGAAGCAGACCAGACTTTTGCCTCCCTGGGGCTACCAAGAGGATACTTACGGCAGAGGTCAGTTCATTTATCATCAGCAACTCCTGGCATGCGCTGCTTTGCTCAATAATCACTAATGCACGAAGGCTTGTAGACACTTACTTTAGAACAAGCCCATACATACCCAGGCAGGCTTGTCAGCCCTACTCAAAAGCACTCTACAACAAAAATCATCAAGAGCACTTTGATCATGTGGGCCATAGCTTGCCTGCCAGCCAAGGACAGCATGAAGTGTACATCGTTT
>JAABUP010002458.1_pt1 | contig 35806 bp, 48 predicted proteins | sample 5559201 | NCBI WGS metagenome assembly JAABUP01 (sample SAMN10711887, study PRJNA513373) | rock metagenome | isolation source: Antarctica rocks | place: Antarctica
CATGCTGCACAGAGTGTTTGTGCTTTGGACTATGATGAATGTGCAGTCTTAGATGCTGGTGACATCCAGTTGTTTTGCAGCCATCAAGCATACCAGTATTCTTTGAAGTAAGCCCTCAGCTCAAAATAAATGTGGGCTGGTGTGGTGGTTGCTGATCAACTTGTCAGTGAGCATTAACTGAGGTTTGCTTTCTTACCGCACATGGTCTTGCTGATGGAGGCGCACAGCTCATCTTTGCTGTACCCAAAGTCACACAGCTTCAGCACTGGTCTCTCTGATGTATCCATCAGCAATGTATTTTCTAGCTTAATATCCCTGTTGGCAATGCCCATCTGCATCGGCAGCAGCACTCGGTCGGGAATAAGGCAGCCACATTTATGACCCAATTTGCAGTGTATGCGTAGCGCCGCACTGATTACTGTATTGGATGACTTACCAAACTGCGGCTGTCACACACCATGCAAAGAAAGACTAGCATGAGAACATGCAAAGTAGGCTCAGTTGCATGCAGGTGATTGTAGCATCAGCAGTTGCACATAGGATGCCTAGATGCATTACGCGCGCACACAGTTAGATCCTGACTCTCAGACAGGCAGCACGAAAAGCATATCCAACAACATGTTTGCTGATGGCATGGCGGTCTGTCAACGAGAACAATGTTGTCGATAGCGGACAGAATGTGTACAAGCACCTCAGGAAAAGGCAAAATTACCGTACAGCAAAGGGGCTTGTGCATAGTAAGTGATACACAGTGGGCTGACCTGATGGCAGTAGTCAATTGCAACAATGAGCTGCTGAAACAGCCAGCGAGCTTCACTCTCCATCAATGCACGGTCATATGCCATGTTGTGACGCTCAATGTAGTCCACAAGATCTCCCCCAGGTGCATACTCACTGACAATGCCAAGGTGCTCAGGAGTGAGGAACACCTCATGCAGCTGAATGATGTTGGGGTGCATGCAGCATAAGCGCTGGTTCAGAATCTCCTTGCCCGCTGTCTTGATCCTGTAGAAGCAAGAGGGAATGAGTAATGCAAGGCTGGCACAGGAAACTACATCAAAAAAACCTATTCCAGCCTGCTAAGACTCGAAATTTCAGGCTGAAGCAAAATAGATCTTTAGACATTCTGTATCACACCAAAGTAGCTGTTGGAAGTTTAAACTGTCAAGCAGTCAGTGATTTGCGTAACTCACGCTGTAGTTCCTCTATCGATAAATTTGATCGCAAGTTGTTGACGTGTGACCGTATCTTCAGCAAGAACGACAAAAGCTGACGCGCCAGCACCTATGTCTGAGACTTTGTCGTACTGCTCGTTTTCATTCAACGGGTTCGGCGGAAGAGCCCCTGCCAAAACGGTCGTGGGAGTGCCTTGATCGCTTGCAGTTGCACTGCAAAGCCCATACATTTGTGGTACAAACGGCAGACGTTTGCCAAATAGCAGATCTCACCTGTGCGAACGAGATTCTATACGTGACTCACAGCCCTTACCTGGCCGCAACGCTCTTCAATTTGACAAATTCAGGCTTTCCTGGAAGCTGACAGCAACTGCTCTGGTCAAGATTTTCTTGTGATGCTCCTGCAACGACTCGGCCTGGTTGCAGATGTTTCTGGTCGAGGCTAGTACTGGTGGTCCTGACGCTCTTCGTCCCTCCGCACCAGCCAAAGGGCATTTTCGACTGCAAGGCTTGTCAGCTATCTTGCAATGCAAACAGAGTTGGACGTGCCTCCCAATGCTGCCCATCTCATCGCCGAATACGCCGTTGCAGTGCTCAAAGTCAAGACGAGGAATGAACTGCGATGAGGCAAGGTTAGTAATTGGCATAGACACGGGTTGCGGCAAATGCAAGCGCTACCCGCTTGACGTCTCGCCATTCTGATACGGTCTCAAATGCGGTGCGTGTGCTTTCCTTAATACATACACCGGTCATCAACCGTGAACACAAGGCGACCACTAGCGCAAACAAGACCACTTGCCAGTTAGACGGACCGATACTTCCCCTCATCAATATAGTCCCTCACTATAATCCCTCACTCCTGTCACTCCGGTCGTTCCCGCGTGACCATCGCTTGTCTCCCAGGAGGTTGAGATGACATCCAGCAAATCACCTAGAACCATCCTTGTCCCTGTTGACGATACGAATGTGAGTCGGGTTCGCTTTGCTGACTTTGCTGATCAAGATTTCCTACAACCTCGCATACTATTTTCGCTGTTCAAACAAGGGCTCGGAGCAAGCACTAGATTGGGTGATTAGCAACTTGTACAGACAAGGTGACAAGTTTATTGGTCTAGCGGTCACCTGCGATGCGAAACAGCTTCTTTTTCACAAAGACTTTGAGCAGGACATTCCATGATAGCATCCTCAATAGCTCGTGAACTCATGCTCATCACATCAGGGATGTTTTCAGGTGATGAGATTCACTTCTTCCATGTTGTGCCAAATCCTCAGGCAAAGCTGCTAGGTGGAGGACTTGGACTTGCAGATGCTGGAGAGTTCATGGTTCAGGCGCCTGACCCCAAGGATGACCGCAAGCAGGCAAGCAATTCAGTACTCACAATGATATCATGTCACAGTTGATCCTTGCAGGCTTCTGGTATACAAACACAAGACCAAGTCACATGCTAACCAGTGTACTGCTTGTCATTCTTCATGTCGACATTCAGCGCTGGCTAGCCTGGGCATTGGCTTCGTTCATACTGCTTGGTACTGCTGGCCACCTGTTTGTTGATGTCTGCTCATGTGCAACAGGTGAGCACAGCAGAAGGGTTCATAGAACAGAGGTTTGTGAGCAAAGTGGAAGCCTCCAAGATTCCGCACCAGGTTGAAATAACCCACTTCAACACAGATAAGGACTCCATTGGTGCAATCATTTGCAAAAGAGCTCAAGATCTCAATACTCCAGCTGTTGTAATGGCCAAACACAACCAGGGCAGCATCAAGGAGTTCTTCCTGGGCAGTGTGTCCAAGTATTGCACTCATCACTGCAAACAGCCTGTCATTGTCCTCCACTGACGGCCAAAAGAGCTATGCACCATACGTTTCACACAAACAGCCTGTGCAGCTCTGCATCATCAGCAAGAGGGTCTCAAGTCAACGGCAGTTGTTTTGCACTACATCATGTATGGACTTCCGGAAGTCAGCAAGACATGGCAAAGTCAGGTTTGTTGACGATATGAGAAACGTGTGTGCTCAGTATTGTGTGGTGTCTTTGGTAACTGATGTAGGCTCATGTTTGTTGAAGTGTGGACATGCAGTTGTCATGTAATGTTAAGCAGCTACTCACCAAGCAATTATCGCGGGGGTTTGAGCATCACATGAACAGTCTTCATAAGTGTATATGAACCACTGATCAGCTAGTCTAAACAGCGCTGTCAGCTAACTCAGAGCTTAAACGATCATGCACAGAGGCTTCTGATGAAAGATGCATCCTCAAGCACGTCCATTTGTAAGACTCGACTTGTTGGGTCACACATCACGACATTTGAATAATGTAGTATGACTTCAAATGGCGTCAACTGCTACCAACGAACGTCGAGGTGATCGGGTCCGGCCGATGTACTGACGTGAAGCGGTTTGCACGTGTTCTGATAGTCCAGCTGATCTACAAGACATGTGCGGCCTTGATGCATGTGGTCATCTTGCGCTAGTCAGACTTTTATCGTGGCAGACGCGGATGTTGTCCTGAGCATTGGGATGCAGGTCACGCCTCAGAGGCAGTCATGAGGTCCCTCAGTTTTGTCTCATCAGTTTGTAGATCGCTTAAGCTCAGAGTTGCGTTTCAGCGTCTTGAACAGAACAGGCGGCGACCATACTGATTGCTAGGCATGGGGGGTTGCTTGTCGTTGAACAGGTCTGGCAAACTAGGCGTCCCCGCAAGCCAAGACGAAGACAGAAATCATCTGGACAAACCAAATGTCAGCGGCTCTCGCAGTCAAGACGTTTCTGGCTTGACCATCGGCAACAAGTATACCGACAGCATCGACAATGGCGAGGGTTCAGCTTCGACTTCGGCTCGATCGGCAGACTTTCCGAGTACAAGGTGACTCCGTGTCTCATTCGGCTTTGTATTTGGTCTAAGTCCTGTTTGCGTTGCGCTTGCGTCAGTTGGCAAGCGGTTCACTGGACCTTTGTCGCCGTGTGGTCAACCCATCGGCAACAATCTTGTTGCATATACATTTTGTAGTTGCGAGACACACAGTCAACCGGCATTGGTTCTGCTACAGTACGTCAAACTACAGCAACGTCAGTGCCGTCACCCCCACAAGCGTTCTGCCTGCGGTGGGCAGCAGAGACAACTACCTCTGGAATCACTCTTACTATGTGAAGGTCCGCAACTTGAGGGAGGGCTCATCTGGGTCAGTGCATTTAGCTGTAGATCTCCGCTATGGAAATCAGGTGGCAATCAAATTCATTCCTAGAGGGTCAAACAGGTAATTTCTAGCTAGTTCATTGGACCTGAGGTGATGTGCAGCGCGCCCATATAGACACCTGTGTATATCTGGGAAACAAGCCGCTCTGCAGATTGTATCAGCCACCTTCTAGTGCTGGCTGCGCATTTATGCCAGGTGCAGGATAGTGGAATGTTTTTTTGCAATCAGAGCTGCTTGGCAACAATGATTAGCCGCACACTTTTTTGCTTGTCTGTTCACAGTCTGCAATTCAACAGCATAATTAGCTGCATGCTGCTTTGCTTGTCTGCCCCTGAGTATTGCAGTGCTCACAAGCATTCTGATTGCTCTGCAGTATACATGTTGTGGCCCGAGAGGTTTTGAATCAGCGTTTGTGCTTTCATCACCCTCACATCATCCAATTCAGAGAGGTCTTTCTCACGGCAGATCACCTAGCTATCGTCAGTGAGTTTGCTGCTGGTGGTGATTTAGCAGATTATATTGACCGGCATCAGGCGGTTTACAAGAAGGCCAGCATGACGGAGTCCAATGCACTGTGGCTGTTCCATCAGCTTGTTACTGGGGTCAACTTCTGCCATCAGGTAAGCACTGTGCAGATGTAGAGCCATGTCCGCATGCACAAGATCAGCTGGAAGATGTGCAGTTCTGCCTGCATGACGGCACTTGTCTAAGGCATTTGCATGCAGTCACTTGTATTTGGTATGATATGCCACAGAATGGTTCACAATCTTCTGTATGTGTTCATACACGAGCAGCAGCAGCAGCAGCAGTAGTAGCAGGAGAAGCTTAATCAGTAAGGACTGTGATATATTTGGTATGAAGCAAGATTCTTAACCCAGATTATGTGAGTCATATCTGGCTCGTGCCATCTGAACAGCACAAATTATAGGAACACAGCTCCGTGCTCTTTTAATGTAGATGTGTGGGACTGCAGATGGGGATTGCCAACAGAGACATCAAGCTAGAAAACACCCTCTTGATGGACCTGTCAGAGCGGCCGCTGCTGAAGCTATGTGATTTTGGATACAGCAAGGATGAGTACCAGGGCTCAGCTTGCAAGACTCTCTGCGGTAAGCATGGAGATGTCAGTCCGACTGTTTGATTGTGACAGGTGGCATGTTTATTGCAGCAAAATTGCTCCCTTCTTGCAGTAGCCATAGTTGTCATACACTGTCTCTGACAGGCATTGTGAATTGTCATGTTTGATTTTGGTGTGACTTATGGCTACTCCTGTCTCAGCAAGGGCGGCGATCATGTTACTTACACACACATGGGCATGCCCCGGTGGTGCACCACCACAGGCAGTGTAGGTGAAGACCTGCTGTCTTGCCTGCAGGCACCCCAGAGTATGTTGCGCCAGAAGTACTTGCACACGAGAGCTATGACGGCAAGGCAGCTGACGTCTGGTCCTGCGGGGTGGTGCTGTACACCTTGCTCTCTGGAAGCTTCCCCTTCCGAGACCCTGAGGAACAGACGCTAAGCCAAGTTGTGCTTCTGCAACGACTGTTTCCCAGAATTCTGGCTGGGCAGTTTGACATGCCAACACATGTTTCCAAAGAATGCCAGAGCTTGTTGAGAGCCATGTTGACTGTTGATCCCTTGCGGCGCATCCCTGCTGCACACATACTTCAGCACCCATGGATGAAGAAGTTTGACGCAGCGCAAGAGCTAGCCCAGCTACAGAAAGCAGCTAAGAAGCCTGTTGTCAAGGGCTGGAGCATGCAAACAGACCAGGAGATTATGGTGCTCAGCAAGGAAGCTGCAAACTGTAGATCACAGCCTCAGCATCAGGAGACTTTGCCGTACTGATTTGTGCACTGAAACAATCTGGGATTTGGTTGACGACAGCTAGAATTTCTGACGCAGTAGATGACGTCCAAACTGACAAAGATTGGTGGGTTGCAGATGCAAGACTGCTGCAAGCTGACATCTGGACCTGACGATAACACATTACTAAGACTCAGAGCTCACATTGTACAGAAGTTGAAAACGTCATAGTGTGGCTGCCAAAGGTTGTGATGGTTGTGGTCTGATCAGAAACCTTCCAAACCACAATTGTTTTTTATTTGTGCAGTGTGTGATAATGTAGCATCATGGCGGGCATATCTGTCCTGTGTTATGTTCTGTGTAGATGTTTGATCAGGGAATGCTTGTAGAGCACACAATGATGTTCTTGTTTTCTGCTGCTCGGACTCCAGGTTTAGTACAGTCCAAATTTGATGCAGGTCTGCAGAAAAGATGCATGGTGGCTTTTAGCATGACTCACAAGCATCACGAGCCAACAGTGCCAATGAGGGAGTGTTGGTCCTGTTAATTTTAAGTATGGTATGGTAGCAGCATTGCGCATTTGTACAACTATTGGTATGCTGATGGGTTTGATTGGATGGTGTGCGTTTGAGATGAATAGCCAACTGCAATTTTCGATTTTGTATTTAGAACGATGTCAAAAGTGTGGTTGCTCAGTGTGATGTCTTCAGAAGCGGATTGACCTTGGGGCAACTGTTGGTATATACACAGTATGCACATCCTCGATTTGCAGCTGTACAGAAAGCAGGGTTCTAACCCCATGCAATTGCAATCACATGTAATGCCTGTACAATCGACTTGGTCACTCAACTCTCCCAAGTGATGCAATCGCAGATCCGTGTAAGGGCCACACGGTCACTCAATTTTCACAAATGAAATGATGCTGCTTTGTTCAAAATGTGTAGCACGCTATAAAAGGGACAACACAACAATGCCTGCATATGGATCCTAGCCAAAACTGGTGGAATTCCGCAGCCTGCTGAGCATACACAACATCAGAGTGTCACCGGTACAAACAGCAAGACAAGCAATCTAAATTCAGTAATCATGCCATGCTTCAAGAACCATACCATACAAGGAGCAGACATAGTATTACGCCTCTCACAAAGTGATCAGCTAAGCATATGTAATATGACTAACAACTCTACTTTATGGTAAACAGAGGCATTCTGTTACTGTTGACTGGCTGGTGAACAGCTTGCAAATGCAAATTGATACAGGCGCTGGTATGCTGTTGCATCAGCCCCTTGTCTACGAGCAACTGCCTCAGCCATTTCTTGCTGTGTGAACTCTTGCGAACAGTCCATGGAGCTTCGGCCCTTCAAGTTTTGTGCCAGCTCCACGTCTGTGGTGGACAAACCCATGCCATCAAGCATACCACCGCCAGAAAGCTTTGTCCTGGACAGCCCAGCCACATCTTGCGCCAGACTGGACTGCTTGGTGGATTCTGGTGTGCCTTGCATCATCTCATCAAGCTTGCTGGTGGCAGTCATGAGAACAGCATGGCATGCCAAGCGGTCATGTCTGTCCAGGACTGACTGTAAGCGTGCAAGAGCCAAAGCATGAGTCTGCAACTGAGCTTGCAGACTGGCCACAGTAGGAGGCGCCTCTGCATTAGACAGACAGGCTGAGACAAGAAGATGATTGCGCATGGCAGCAGAAGGCTACACTACGTTGTTGCATCGGAAACTTGCTCTAGGCCAGCACGACTCAGCTCACCTGCTGCATCTGGAGCCTGCTCAGGCAGTTGTGCAGGTGCTGCAGGTTGAGCAACTTCCGAAGGTAGGGGGAACGGCAGCTCTTGGCCATTCTCGGGCTTGCTGCTCATTTCTTGAAAGGTTCGCTTCTTGGTGTTTAGCCGAGCGTTCAAAAGCCTCGCCTCTTCTTTGAAGTGGTTTCGAACACCTTCAGTGACGTGCGGGCAGCGGGCCAAGTGCCGTATACAGTCACGAGCTTGCCACAAGCATGTTCGATTGTCTTTCATAGCTACGTCTTGAGCATGACAGAACTTGCATATCGCTGCGTGCAACGTCGAGTTCACTTTTTCAGCAGATTTAACAAAGTATGCCTGGTGGTCTTTTGTAAACGCTGCTTCCGGCCCAACAGCTGCGACAACCGCTGCATGCACGTCTGTCATGTCTTCACGGGTATAGCATTGCACACAGATGGTTGTCCCGTGAGCCTGTTGGAGAGTTTCTGTGACAACAACAGACTCTCCGCACTCAAGCTCACGAGTCGCCTTCACTGGCACGTGCTCTTCTTCTTCACTCTGCTGATCCAGATTCAGCTTCTGCATCTTTATTGATGGCAAAGCTTGTAAACCACATAGAACGGAAAGTGACTTTCGGAAAGTTGCACCAGACATTGACGCGTTCAAAAGCTCAGAGTGGCCTTGATCGACATGCTAGAACCTTTCATGCAAAAGTGTGTGCATTACAACAGTGCTACAACAGTACAACGTATTGTGTACTATATAGTGTAGATCTACTCTAGAATTGTTTGATCAAATGACAAAGAGCTCGGTCCAGTGGGTCTGTTTGCCAGTGTCAAAGACAGTACAAAGGCAACACTGACATTCAACACTTGCAGAAGTTGCATGTGCCTCCCAACAATGGGGTCACAAGGTATCCTGACCGCTGCAGAAAAAAAAAGGTGTGTACTCCTCTCAAATCAGGGAGCGACCCGAACACAGCTGCACGGGCACATGTAGGCACGCTTGCGTCTCTGTCGCTGGCTGACAGGGCGTGCTGGTCTACCGCCTCAAATGTGGAGGAAGTTGCAGAAATGTGAATTGGTGGAGAGGAAGCAAAAATACTCCCAGGTAAAGCTGCCAGAGATGCAGGCTGGCCTGTAATTGCTGAAGGTGATGATGATGATGGCTGCAGCGCCATAGTGGCTCCAGCTGAGACATCAGTAGAAGTCCCAGAAGGGATCATGTCCACCCTTGCTGCAACAGGAGTTGCCCCAGCAGCTCCAGGGGTTGAAGAAATGGGCGAGTCTTCATGGCCATCATGAACTCCTTCAGCAGGCACTGAGGCAGCTGAGGAGGAAGATGCAAAGACTGGCTCCTCAGCGCTGATGCCAGCTGCAACAGCTGGATCTGCGGCCACATGGCTGGTGCTGTCTCTATCATCATTAGCTGCCTGAGCAGTTGCCAGAGGTGCTGGCACCTCAGGGCTGGCTGAGGCTTGAGCAGATGACAGTCGTGACATCTGAGCAGGAGCCTGGCGCTTGGGCAATGACACTGCTGCACCAGGAAGGGGCCACTCCTGATCAACATCTGCACCTGGGACTGAATGTAGAGAAGACTGCCCAACAGCCCTGATTATTAATGGCTGAAGGGCTGCTGCAGCACTGCCCTGCTGGCTGTTGCCCCAAGACCTGATGGCCTTGGGTGTGCTGGCCACCTTGTGAACAGGCTGCTTGGCATCACCATGCACAACCCGTCTGCCTTCAGAGCTGGTCTTGGCAGAGTGGAGACGATTGCTGCCTGTCGTGTCAGGATTGCTGGTCACTGGAGAGATTACAGGAGATCCTTCAGCCGGAGGGTAAGGAGAGGGCTTGGGCAGGCGGCGTCTGCGAGTGACTGTCTGCCAGGGCAGTTCAGCAGCAGCTGCTGCTCTGGCTGCACGCCGCTGCTTCTTGGAGAGCTTGCCTGCCTTCTTCACCTGTGACTTGTCCTGCAGCACATGCAGCAGCTTTGTCAGTCGTTTGTCTCAAGTACACATGTTATTCTTCAGTTACTGTGACCTTTACCACCAGGACATGCATAGCAGGGTGGGCTGCATGCGTTGGTTGTCTGCCAAGCAGCTGACAGTCTTGGCACTTTGCGCTCTATAGTATGCTAAATCTGCCAAGCCTCATGCATGTAAGCACAATCTGCAACGTCCCTTCTGCAAATTGCCTTGCTCTCATATTGTGCAGCACGATCCAAGGCAAGACACAGATTGCAGGGCTGTGCTACCACACTTGGATTTACAACTACCATGTTTGCGGAGGAAAATGATGCCCTAGCCCTGAGACAATGAGGAAAACCCAAAAACAAGGCAGCTACAATGACACTTGTTTACACTCTTAGGCAATGTATGCACAATGAGTGGGCATTGCAAGTCAAAAGCAGCGATAGGTCAATAGTTTGAACTTGAAATCCACATCAAAAGTATATTTGGTTGGCCAGTGGCTACTGTACCTGTCTACATATCTCTATAAATACTTGTCTATATATTTTTTGCCAACCTGGGTGGCCAACAATTACAACGCTGGTTTTTACTTAGAAAGTATTCAAGTGTAGCAACTCAGCCTACATTGTACCACCAGAGTTGTACTTGTTACAAGCAAGTAATTGCTGTCATTGTACAACTGTCAACCCTTGTGACTTCAAATTGTAGCACAGCCCGAGACATGATACACACAGCATTTAGTCTCACCAGGTTGGCAGTGGTGTTGACAGCGTCAGCAACCTCCTTCTGCTGGTCATCCTCACCCTTCTGGGGGTCTGGCAAGGTCTTTGAACCCAGCTTTGCTAAGTTCAGCTTTCCTGAGTCCAGAGGCTGCGAGGGCAGAGTCGGCGAGGCTTGTGCAGGCGGGTGGTGAACTCCTAGGGTAGCGCAAAGGGATTTCCTCTTGCGGCACAATTTGCATACAACCTGCAAGCATATGCCTGATGAGCGACAATGGAAACACAACAGCCTCTTCTTCTCAGCAATGCAGAAAAATGTCCCTTCTTGACCTGTGCTGTGCTGCATCACTGTTATGCAGTGCTGCTTGGTCAAATACGCACTGCTGCACATCAAAGCTCATGAGCTTGTGCACATTGAAAACAGATGCAACAGCTGCAGAGGTACATAATAAACATCACAAAAGTGCAGCTGGAAATGAAAATAAGACAGCAAGATCTTAGCTTACCAACACGCAAACAATGCACAGTCCACACAAGGAGAGGCAGGCCCAATCCACACCACTGGACGGCCTCACTGCAAGCCAGATCTTCTGCTCAACCAAGTATGCAAAAGCATGACGGAAGGCTTCAACTGTTTTCACCCACCCTGACACCAGCACCTGCACATGGCCAGCATGTGTCAGAGCACTACTGTGGTGCTGTGCATTCTGGTAGCATGTGATTTAGACAACAGACGGGAGGGTACAAGGCACAACCATTGAACCTTCTTACTGCAAAGGCATACATGAGACTGGTTGCACTGTCAAAACATGACATGTGACTGTCTACACTAGGCAGATCATGAGAGTGCAGCTGAGCATTGCACAACTGCATGTCAGAGACAAGTCATAGGATGCAGACATGCCACTGATAGGTGGTAGAAGCAGACGTAGTGCACCATCATACTTGTTATGCATCTTTTGACGCATATGTGCAGATGTCAAGCAATCAACAGGCTGCATGACGCACAAAAGCAAGACAATGAATGTGTGTTCCAGCATAAGCTCACATTGCTGTGTGTCCTAAGCTGTGATACAAATCGCGTCCTCCAAGCTGCTCTCAGGCAGACAGAGGCATGAATTACAAGAGCAAGATTGCTGATCAGGAAGCACCAGCTCTGAACAGCAAAGCTGTGGGATTCCTTAAAAGCTCCAATCTTGAACTGGGCGTTGCACCAGTCCAGCAAAAGCTGTAGGCACACTTTGATGTTGCAAGTCCAAGCAAGTGAGCCTGAGTTGCACCTGCAGAAGAACCAAAGTTGCTAACACCACCAGAAGACCACAATTGGTCCAGTAAATGCTCGGTCCAGTTTTCAGCTGTAGATGCCTGCAGTCCTGCACTGCAAACAGGCACACACGGCCAACCAAGCATTCCATTCCTCAAAGTTGAGTGCCTTCTAGAAAACGTGTGCAGCGATTGTGAATAGCATGAAGCACTATATACCTGTCAACTGACTTTTTCATCCTAGTCAGTACTAATACAAGACTCTGCTTAGCCCAGCTGCCTCCAGCAGCAGGTGGCAAGGAAAGTACACCTGAATAGCAAACATGCAGTCAGGCTCAGGTTGCTCGGCGGGAGGAAGTCAGCGCGCGTGTAGCACCAAACGCTCAAACTTAATGGGTGTTGTCCGGCATGTCACCAAAGTTAGGGTTGCGAGTACAAGCAGCGACAGAATTACACGAGCATGCGCTGACCATCGAGCTCGCATAGGCTTCAGCATGACGGCCTGTGTTGCTCCCGCACCGTGTAGCGCGCGAAAGGTACAGAGCAGCTGAGGACTTGCAGCAGCTGCAATTTCTATTAATTATGGGTGAGGAATAATGAGCAATATTAAGGGGCAATGACTCAACCTGCCGTTGAGGTCGCTCAGAAGCTGTGAGCGTCGTTGCGACTCCCCAGCATGCTTTCCCCAACTTGACGCAGCAGCGCTGCAAGCCATGTCAATTGTATCACGGACTCCAATTTGACCTGCTCATCGGCGTTGGTCGCATTGTTTCTGTATCGCGTCGAGGCGCCATTCAGCTTCGTACGAGCGCCACTTCTTGCAGCAAGTGTGTCTCACAGAGCAGACTTCGTGATATGCGCCGTAAATGCGCATATGAGTTTACCGAAAGATTCTGGCTCTGATCAAAGATTGCACTCTGTTGTTTCCACACTGTCGTCAGTAGGTGCTGATCAGGTATGACGCGCTCGGCGAAAGTAAGTGAACTGTGTTATGGTGGAGCGCACTCTTGTTCAACGCATCTTCAATCTTGCAGGCAATCATCGTTGACAACTGGAATTACGGCAAGGCTCCATGATGAGCCTGAGGTCGTACAAGCCATAGCCGCATGCTGGTATGCATGAAGCCCTTGAGGACTTGCCTTCACACTCAAGGCGTCACAGCAGACATGCCCTCAAAGCTATCAAGAGTGCCAGCACACACCTGCAGAAGCAGTTGCTCATGGATGACTATCTATACCTCAAGGTGCATGCCGCACGAAAGCCAGCTGAGAACGCAGAGGTGCTTAGGCACAAACTGGAAAAGCTAGTCCCATGCCTGTCTCCAGTAGACGCAGAGCAGCTATCAGCACGCTGTGCATACTACGTGGAGCACATTGCAGGCCTCACCAAGCAAAAGCAGCTGATCACTCAGTCAAATAGCTTAGCAGCCAAAGCTGCACGCCAAGCAGAGCAAGCTGAGGAGCTAGCTGATGCTGTAGGGCTTGTCGCCAAACACATGCATAAGGATCTGCAGCCTGGACAAGGTCCACAGGCACGCCTCAGAGTGCTTGCAGAGGCACGCAATGATATTGAGGCAGCACTAGCATTTCCCAAAAGAGAAGGCTGGGATGATAGGCTTGATGCTCTCATCCACCGCAAAGCCAGTGAAGCTCCAGTCTATGGTCCCAATCACTCTACGCCTGTTGCCAAAAAGCTGAATGCTTGCACTCAACATGAAGTAGAGTTCCTTGCAGACCATTACTTTTACCAAAAGATAGTTGTAACTTGGAGTGTCAGTGCCAATCAGGGTCACACTGAAGATGAACTTCAGGCTTTGCTTCCACAGCTGGTCACAAACTCAACAAGGCAATGTGTGCTGTCACGTGCACAATTTTATATACGCCATATGAGTGAGCTTTGTGATGTGAAATTAGCACGACAACAAAGCCAGTGGGCTGACAGGTCTGACAGCAGCTCAGACAGCAGGAAAAGCAAAGACCAATGGAGGCTTGTGATGCATAGTGCTGATTCTCAGCACTTTGCAACTGTTCTGGATTGTTAGCAGCTCACTGCACTTTTCTGCAGTGTCTACAACCAGTTACAGGTTGTCACATTGCTCTGTCATGTTTTCAGTCTCAGCTGTAGAGTGCCAAAGTTTTCTGTGACAATCATTGATGATCGACCTGACCAACATTGTCTGTACATAGGTTCAGACAATTTTTGAGCACAATTTTACTTGTGTTGACAATTCTCTAGTGGCCCTGTGTATGGTGTTTGAAAATGCAAGGTATGGAGTAATCTGACTACCAGCAGTACTGATCAGTCTCAGACGTAGCCTTTATGTGATACAGGTATATAGGTGTCTTACACATCAACGTGCCAATACATTTTGTTTAATGAACCAGTGATGCAATGGCTTTGAGAGAAAATACAATGGTTATTACAATTAGGTGCTCCGTTGTGCATGCTACTGGCTGTTGCAGGCCAATAATGCAGCATGACTGATGTACATTCCGTCAGTCCGTACTATACACTATGCTATCAAGTGTCTGCTGCTGAAGCAACATTCACTAACTGGCAGCCACCCAGACTGTTGCATACCATAGGCAAGCACTATTGCGCTAATTCGCCTGAGCTGGGTGACTAATCAGTTTGTAGACGACCAGACTCCAGAAAGCTGAACACATGCAAAATGCTGAACACTGAATGCAAGTATGCAAAATTTGAACATCCAACAAAACTTCCAAAAATGTGTGCTGCTGACAAACTGCAAGACAGCGCTGGTTGGCACTCAACAGATGCAATACCTCTCCAGCCAAAAAGGCAGGGCGGAGGCATTGCGTGTGAGATTCTCATGTATTGTACAGCGTTGCACTCAAAAGCTACATCTGCATTCAAAAGCTACATCCTACTCAGCAAGTTCTCTACAGCCTGATTGGCATCCAATGTACAGTCCAGCTCAGCCAAAATCATCTCATCACTCAGGTAAGGGACCACAGCCTTGACGTTGCGCAGAACCTCCCTTTGACTTGCCGGACTCCTCTGCTTTTGCCTTTCATTCCTTTGACTTCCCTCAGCACCAGAGCTCCTTTTGGGCTGACTTCCCCATAGGGGCCTTCCCCCCTGCCACCTGGAAGTACTGGGTCCTCTTCTTCTATTCAAACCTGTTGCTGCATCCTGTGTGCTGCTACTCTGACCTACGTCTTGTTGCCCTTGCGCTTGCTGCTGCTCCTCAGAAGACGGCATCCTGTTGTACCCAACAGCTCCCTGATTGCGGTGGCCATGCCATTCGTCTGGCGCAAGCCTGTCATGCAGCTCAGACGCTGTGACATGACCATGGCAAAGATCAGCGTCCATGTGGCTGTGGGTGACAGCAGTGCTGTCAGGCTGGAAGTGCTGAAGGTCTACTGTAGACTCCTCTGTGACATGGAACGCTGAGGTGACAGGATGTTGAGGGTGATTGTCTGCAACAGCAGCTGATGACTGATCTAGGTATGTGTAGGGGGCTGGCCTCCAAAGGCTGGTCAGCCATCTAGGGAGTCTTTGGAATCTACCTTGTCTGTTGCCTACATGGAAATGGGAAATGCACTCAGCATGGCAGCAACTTTGCACAAAGGGGTTGATCAGGCAATAGCAAGAGCTGCATACGAATAGGCATTTTGCCGTTGCCTCGCAACAGCTTTGCTGACTGGGAGGTTTACACGAGAGTAATGAAACCAGCATGCATTCAAGGAAATACAACCTCAAGGCAGAGTCAACTTATGCCCAGAACAGCACCATCCTTGCAGGACCACAATGCAGACTCAGGCAGAGTGTGCAAGACAGCCTACACAAACATTGATAATGACCCTGGCTGACCTGGCAGTGGTTGCTTCTTGACGAAGAGAGGGGTGCGGCAAATGGGACAGGTGAAGTTGTCAGTGCCGCTCTGCTGCAGCCAGTCTCGCAGGCAGCCCAGGTGGTACATGTGCCCACACGGCAGCACCTTCGCTGTCTGCATGGCAACACCACACACATCATATGTCTACAGGTTGAGACAGAGCAAGAGTGTGAGAAGCTTCTGAAAGGTCTGACACGAGCCCATGTTATTTATCAGCTACATGATTTGAAACTGATTGATTGATGTGATGTGCTGTGCTGTATAGGTACATTTGGTTTTGGCATTGTGCCCAGAACAAGCCTTTCTGGAGAAGCAATGCTGGCCTTGCACCTCCCTAGCAGATGCTGCTAATGATGATTTGGCGTTATACAATGTGAGGTGTGGAAAACCTGATAGTGTATGCTTAAATACTACAAAGCACATGCAGAATTGCTTGCAGCATGAACAGGCAGCTGCTGATAGAGGAGGACATCTGTGGTACCAGAAGAGACAGATGAGGCAGCATCCATGATGCTGTTTAGTCAGAGGCCAAGGGTTGCACAGGCACATGTGCCAGAAGTATACCTTCATGTGCTCCTTGCAGATGGCGCACTCCTCTTCTGCTGACTGCAGCTGTGAGGGCACAACACTGGGAAAGTTGTGCTGCAGGTTGTAAGTGGCACTGCAGTAGTGAGCATACGTCCTGTGGAGAGATGGACAAAAGTCAGCATGTCATTCTGCTAAAGCCCTGTCAGGCATGATTTGCAATATAACGACAGATGCTTGTCATTGTGGCTGACAGAGACAAGCCTGTTATGTCTGACAGAACAGCTAAACATGTACAGAAGATCCACATGTGTTGTTTGAACCCAATCAGTAGGAAACATGATGGGTCGCCATACGACACAGCTTGCACGGCCCTGTGGGTTCATGAGCTCCAGGATTTGCAGGAATTCTAGGGTGCACGTGGAACCCCGGGGGCACAAGCAAAGGAGTGTAGCTACCAATAAGCCTCAGACAGCTAACAGCTAACTGAGAAACATGCCAGACACAATTGATGAATGCAAGCAGGAGAGCTGTGCAAGTGTTGCAGCCACTGTATACATGGGTGCCAGGCAGAAAAAGAAGGCTGAACTGGCAGATGTACCTGATCTTGCCATGAATTGCAAAGACAAGGGATCGGATGTCCAGGAAGAGCACAGCATCCATGGGCTTATAGGTCAGGCCGTGGAGCCACCACACATGAAACACATGCGCCATAGACAACATCTGCACAGCAGGACAGACAAAATGTCAGCATCAGAAGTCTTCTCATACAGCCAGAGGCGAGTGCTGAAGTGGCAAAGCAGCTTGTGAATATACGTGACTTCCAGTAAGTTGGGACAGCAGTCCAATCATGTTCTGTTGACCGTCTGGTTCTTTCACGTCTTGTCAAATTGTATCATAAAAGGGTGGGTGGTGAGCCCAACACTGAATTTGAGAAGTGTGACTGTTGACAGAGTAGACTCACAGCATGCTCTCCTTGTGGTGTACAGGTTTCAACTGGACAGCATACCCTTATCACAAGATCCAAGCCAAGGTCAATGTGGTAAAGAAGGCCTCCCTTGGCCTCCCAGGGGTGGGCGGGGACCGCCTCCTTTACTTGGGCCCGCTGCACTCGCCACCTGTCATACATCTGAATGCCTGCATCACAAATCCACCGACTTAACGCTCAGCTAGCTACACTGCACAACCTAATAATTCTACCATGGTAAAACACACTTCTGTCAAGGCCATGACTGCAATTAGGTGATTTCACCTAAAGCTGTCCACAAGAACCAAGGAGCTTCACGTTGTGCGGACACAAAGAAGCCAAAAGCAGACTAAGCAAAACATGACAACAGCTTGTGCAGCTAGCAGATATGCTCAAGTGCTCAACTGACTTTGTTAAACAATGCCAGTTTTGGAAAGCTGAAGAGACGACTGACCATAGATGGTTGCTGTCTGTAGAGCTTCCACAGTGATCACCACAGCGTCAAATAGCCACAGCAATCTGTATGTGAGGTCTGACCCCGGGAAGGCAGCAAAGTGCAGCATGACCCAGGTGGCATTATCTGTGACAATCCATGCCAGAAGGGCAAGAGCCCTGACGTGCGCGACTGATGTTGCTGATGGAGAGGCCAAAAGGCCGTTCAGCCTGTCTCTTGCGAGCCCCACAAACACCTTGATGTATGCCAGGTAAGAGATCCTGTGACAGATTTATGTAAGAAGGAACGTAACTCTTATCTTGGCAGGTGTCATCATGCATTTGAATACAACTGTGGCCCTTTAAGTCTGACCATGCAAAACATGAGTACTACTGTGCAGTCCAAACCGTCTTTCAGCTCATATAACATATTCTGCAGTCCTTATCTGATGGCACAATGGAATGCTGCAGTTCATGCTCATGCATGCTCACATAGGTAGCCAGAAGGGCGAGTCCTCCAGAGCTGCACTCCATACAGCAGCTACCATGACAACCTTGAAGGCCAGGAACTTGAGCAGGCGCTCACGCATGTGAGAGGACTCCAGCCTTGTCAGCTTGCCAAGAAATATTGTCTGTAGGCAGCAACACAGCATCTCATGCTGTGCGTACAGTGCACACGCCATGCCTAGTTTGCTTTGCAGCATGTATGCAAGCATCTGCTGTGCAAGCTGGCTAGAGCAGTGAGATAGAAATCAGAATGGAACTACCTTGGTAGTCAAAGCTCCAACCGCATAGATGCTGATTGCAAAGTTGAGCATTGCAAAAATGCCCAGTTGGGAGTCAACTAGGCGGCTCAACACTAAGCGAAGTACTGCTTCTACGAATTCGGGGTCATCCCAAGCACTGCAAGCAGAAGCGCCACAAGTATTTCGAATAGCTACTTGACGCATGCCAATATGACTCACTGAAAGCGAATTTGTGAAACAGGTACACGTTGTTTCCAACCTGGTTCCGACTTTGGGGTTCCGCAACAAGCCAGAGTATGTATCCCCGTGTAGCGCGTTATTGACGACCCCTTCGATGCACCAAAGCAGTCCACACGAGCTGGCCAGAGTGTACCCAAGTACAGCCTGCCACACTCCGACCTGCGCACGAAAAATTGCCATCAGCTGCTGACCCAAAGTCCAGATCGACACAGCAGTGAAGTGACAAGAGCGTCCGGTACCTCGACCATGCCTCAACAGTCAGCTGCAGGCGATCTGTGCCGGGGGCTGAATACGGTTTAATGCACCGTTTGTTGTCGAGAAGAGCGTGAACGGCAAAGCGCGAGGTGCTTCCCTTCCTTCTGTCACGCTTACAACAGGGCGATTGACTCCCAAGGGCTACCTCCCAAAGCCCTCTCAACACTTGCATGCTGGGGGTGTATACTTTACACTGTCCATCTTGCAGGTTTTATTCACGCTCAGGACCACATCACTCACACCATGGCATTGTATGCGTTCCAGAGTAGCTTAGTTCAGCAATTCTTGATCCAGTAACCACAAACTACGGACATTGCTGCCATCAGTACAAGTTTACTTGTACACATTTGCACTGTTGCGCATTAGTGCACTGTGGCGCTCGCATTCACTCCTTGAATGCACACGGGAGCAGAAGCAACAGAGTGTAACACAGAAAATTACCTGGGAAAACCTAACATGCCAGCATAACATACACACATCAGGACAAATCCCTGGCTTGCAACATGCCAATCAACTGCTCAGTACCTTGGACAAGACTGACCAAATCATCCCTGTTGGGACCCTCTGGGACAACAGCATCAACAAAGCTATTGCTTGTTTCATGGCTTTCTGCTTCTGATTGCTTTTCACCACTGGAAATAACTCCGTGACTTCTTTCACCAGCCTGATTGTTAGCATCTTGCTGGGCAGTACTTGTGGGTGTTTGGCCGATGCTGTCATGAGCTATGCCAACCCGGGGTTGACTTAACTGGTTCTGATCAGCGCCATGATCCTGTGACTCTTCCTGTGCATGCAAGCCATGCGACGCTGTGCTTGTCTGGCCTTCAGACTCCTCATCAGGGCCACATGCCGCCTGGAGGGGCTGTTCCCCACTGCTAGGGCCCCCATCACCATGAGAGGTCACAGCTCCCTCACGGCTGTTCTCACCTGCATCATGACTGGACTGATGGGGCTGCACCAAATAGCCCCTGCCTGACATCTGCTGCTGAGCACCATGGCTGTCCCCCAGAGCTGACAACTCTGCTTGGGGCTGTGCCATGGTCCCCTTGTCAGGGCTGCTGCCAAGTGAGGCAAGGCCTTTGCTGGGGCTGTTGCCCTGAGAAGAAGGCTGAGTGGAGTAGTCTTCATAATGGTGCAAACTGCCCCCAGGGAAGTCCCCTTCTGAGAAGGTGATGGAGGCAGGGCGAGGCAGGTCAGGCCGCCGCTTCTTGGTCTCTCCAAAGACAATACGGCTGATGAGGGTGTTGAGCAGTGGCGCCATGGTCTCTGGCTCATGTTGCCTGCACAGCAATGCACTGCCTCTTGGGCTCATGCACAACAGGACACATGTGTACTTTGACCTGAGGGCTCAAGCACATTTCGGGTGTGACTTTGCCTGCCAATGCAGTGCTTAGGGCGTAATGTTTCAGTGCATGAGAGGTGTTGCAGCTGCACACTGCTGCCAAGTCTGCATTGGCAGTTCAGCAGGATTGCAGACTGTAGTGTGCTACATTTTTGTATGAAAAGGTTGAGGCTGCATGGTGACGTGGAGTAGGACAAAGGCACCTAACCCCATTACAATGTCAAAGTTGCAGTATACAGCTGTACAATTGTGCGAGCTACATGTGCATGTGCAAGAATTGTGACCACTCGCTCGACACCAAAAGATGACAGCTTGCTCAAAGATTGCTGATGAATGCTAGCATCTGCAGAGACCCAGAACTGTTTGAAGCTTCATCTGGGGTTTGGCAGAGTGCCCAGGCATGAGGAGAAGTGCATGATGATGCCCAGGATATGAAAGTATAGCAGGCATTGTTCACAATTCAACACAGTTCAGATGTGGGCTGTGTTGGATTAATGACCTGACACACAATGAGGTTGCACATGCAGACAGAGCAGAGGATGATCAGAGTAGCAGACAGGACCCAGCAATATCCAAAGCAAAAAGACGACGTGCAGTGTGTAGCAGCTGACCTGTAGTACATGAGGCCTCCCATGCAGAGGGAGAAGAGAATGACCTCCCCAAACTTGACAGAGGGCACCCAGCGCTTCTTGGTGAGGGCCAGCACAAAAGCATCCACCGCCCGGGGCATGACGTACAGCGCCAGCTCACTGCGCCGGCTCTTCTTCTCTATCAGGATAGACCCTGACGCTGCCAAACCTGCAGTGTCCCAAATGACCACTTTTCCACTACCCAAGTTTGCCACTACCCAAGTTTGCTTGGCTGTACACAAGTTGCTTTGTCACTGAAGAGCATGGTCACAATACTTGCTGAAAAGCTTTTGTGGCTATGGGGCTTGTTGTGTGGGCAAAAGGTGCTGAGCTTGACTGCTTGTGCACTCAAACATCTTTGCACGCATCAAACAGGGGGTGATTTGCTGTGCCAGAGCCTCCTTTACACCGCTGTACTGGATGGTGCAGTCTGACCTCTGCAACAGGACCTGCTTCATACAGAGCAGCTGGTTACCTGTAACATAGTAGAGCAGCTTGTGGTCCCAGGAGAAGAGCTTGCGGTGCAGGGATATGGCTGCGGAGTAGATGCCCACAAAAGCCGCCAGGAAGCTGGTGCTCCTCACAGCGCTCCCCACTGCGTGACCTGCAGTCCCCACTGGGTTCCTCAGAGCACGCTTTAGATTCAGCACCTGCATCAAGAGCAACAAATTGTGTCAAGTACAGAGTCGGTAGCATCAAACCTTGCACTGAACCTGGCAGTGCCTTCAGGCACATAGCTCTATAAGAAACAGCAACATCACGTCTGTTTGTAAAAACACCAATTTCATCGTCAAATGCAAAGTTGCATATTATCAAACTCGACAATGTGTGGGGAGTAGTATCAGGCATTTCTACATTGTGGAGATGTCTTGAGAATAGTCTACTGCAGGATGTGGTGGGTGCAGACGCGGATGTACTGAGCCTGCTTGCAATGATAGCTGTCATCAACCCAGTCACAGGAATCAAGCAGAGGGCTTAGCATGCAGGAACAACAGTGAACAGCAGAAACAACACTTTGCTGTACATGAGAAAACATATGTTAAGAAGCACAAGCAGTTCACACACAGCATGCAGATGATGTTTTGAATTAATCAGCATGCAAGCATCATATGCATCTCGCATACTGGATCATACAAGCCAAAGAAGAGAGACAGAGAACTGTCTGTGAGGACTGACCACATAGGGCACTAAGAAGATGGACATGTAGAGGGGGAAGGTCTTGCGGAAGGTGGCCCATGGCACCTTCACACTGTGCACCAGAGCTGATGCGGTCTGAGGGTGCAACATTGCATCTGTGATCTGCACACCACAACACATGTCAGCCTCAGGGCCAGCTGCACTGCAGCAAAATTGCGCAGTGTGAACCCTTTCTGTCTTTGCATCATTGATGCCAGTCCCCAGGCATTTCTGGACTTATAATACACTAGGAAAGAGGCGTTGCCTATGAACAAGGTGCCATTTCTGAGGCCCAAAGAGCTGCTGCTGTGCAATCATAATGGCAGTGCTAACCTGTGTAGGGAAGGCTGTGGTGAGGAAGGCTGTGCCACCACGCTTCTTGATGAAAGCGTTGAAGGAGTGCAGGTCTATGGGAAGCTTCCGGATGCTGCGACGCACAGCTTCCAGGGCAGGTGTCTCTATTGGGCCACTCTTGACAATGAACTTCCAGTAAGACTTGGGCAGCGTCTCTGGCCTCATCACGTAAGCATACATAACCTGGGTAGCCAGCACTCAACGTGATTGATGAAGCATATGTCTAATTCATGGCCCGCAAGTGAAGGTGTTGAAGCGCAATGTGCATATAGCTCAATGTTGCCTGCAGACACGTGAATCAGGACCACAATGTCAAGCAGCCAGCAGAAGCTCAGTCACCAAGCACTGGAGATTACACTGTCAACATGCAAATTGTACTACCAACACACAGATGTTGGTGCAGCACGCCTGTACCTTACCGCTCTGGCAGTAGAACTAAACTCATGACAGCAAGCTCCCACAATGAGTTACACTCTATCTGCCATAATACAGCCTATGTGTTTGGCTTGGACATGAGTGATCATATGCTATAACAGACTGAGTGTGTACCTGAGCAGACGACAAGGCAAAGAGAAGGGCATCTCCGTATGCCCAGTCACTGCCCCAGAAGTGAAACAGCCCCCGTTGCTTCAGGCTGTTGTACAAGCACTGAGCTATGCGTGCCAGCATGTACAGTGCAAGAGTACGCCGCCGCTCCTTGCTCAGGAACATGAGGGCCAGCCCTATGAGTTACTGCCAGACATTCTGTCAGCATTCTGGCAGATTAGGTTAGATGAGCCACATCACATGCTATAGGTGAGAACAGAGTGAGTGTGTGGTTGCCTCTTTTGTACCCTAGGTGGTAGCGATTCTCCTAGCAGCATAGCCAGGCGATGTGCAGCGCATGCAAGTGGTGCAGAAACAGCTGCATCTGACATCATAAGTATGTATGATGTCTGTAGGCATTGCAGCTTGCACACTCCACCTGCTGGTGTTTTGGTTGACTCTGCACACATGCATGTTTCTGCACGGCAGAACGCAGTAAGATGCAGGGGGACAAGTAGCAGCACCTGCTGCTGTGCCAGCTGCCATGCAGTTCTGTGGTGGTGGCAGGCTGCCTTGCCACTTCTTGAGAGCTCCTGAGATGAGGTGGTAGCTGCCTGTGAAGCCACCAATGAACAGACCCAATCGCACAGCATCCTCTCTGCAGTCAATTTTTTGTGTGTCGAGTCGAGTAGCAAGGTTGCACACCTCTGGCAGGGCATAGACCATGCAATCATGTGCACTGCAACAGACAGGTCTGTCTGTCTGCAACAGACAGACAGACATCAAACAAGCATGCTTTAAATTAGCTGATCTCATGCATGATTTACACAGCACAATAATCACAAGGGGCAGGCTTTGCATGTGAGGCAATTTTGAGTCAACACATAGTACATGCACTGCAGACATGTGAAGAAAGTCAGCAAGTCAACAATGAATGCTGAAGATCGCTACAAGGGAGTCACTGAGCCTGCAATGACTCATACAAGAGACTCAAAAAATCATTGCAAACCTGTAATGCAAGCCGCTTTCAGACATTAGCCTCCAACCACGCATGTCCTTATACTGTCCTGCTCTGGCTAGAGCCAGCGCACGTGTCATGGTTCCCAGCCCAGCGCGCACAGCATAGGCTAACACAAAACCTCTTCGAAAGCCATCCCAAGCAGGCCTCCACACATTGTCACCTGTTTGTCCACACGATTGCTTTGCAGACTGCCCGTGAGAAAGGTATGAATTTGCTCTGCCTTCGGAATCCAATGCACATACCTGATGTGCCAGGTTCAGCATCGAGTCCAGAAAGGCTTGCTTGAGACTGGCTTTCTGCAAGAGCTCTCTGCCTAAGCATGCCTATTTCCTCCAGAGCAGACTGTAGCTGTTTGTGCAGAGACTGAATGTGGGACTTGTCTGCAGGAGACTCTGCAGCTTGAGGCATGGAAGTCTGCGATGTTGCATCTCGGTCTGACGTAGCAGGGGGTTGGGTATCTAAGGCTGAGTCGAGCTGCATCCTTCTTTGACAAGCAGCTTATAGTGTGCGAAGCTTGGCTCTGGTCCTCGCAGATTCAAAGGCAATATACTATACGGTTTGATGCAGATGCAACACCCCGAGCGACAGGCGGCAGGAGCGGCTGCCGATGGTTGCTTGCTGCAACACCACTACACTAACGTAGTGCAAATCCTGAAGATCCTGTGAGGCTGTTGATTTCGCAAGCGCATGACAGACCAAGAAAGATCGAGAATCAATCCGACCCGGACCTGGTTAAAAAAACAACCGCACGTACTGAGCGAGACGATTACCGTCGCGAGCGGCAGTCGTGCTTGGTCAGCTTGAAAATAGTCAACTCGATTGAAAACATATCTTTTAGAGCATACATCTCCTTCCTTGACACCTTTTGATCGTCTTGTGACAGCAAATTTCTGCCAAAACAGGTTTGACTTCGGGAAACAGACGCATCCCCTCGGGGCAAGCAGTCTTGAGGCTGACGGAAAGGCAGATCGCCGTCAAGCAAGGCTTGAGGACAACCGATTGACGCTGCTTGTCTGGACCTAACACCTCTTCTCACAACCAGGTTGCGACAACAAGCGATACTGTTGTGCGAGGCTCGAACATGCAGTGCCTCTTCTGACAACATGCAGACAGTCGTACGCCAGACTTGGACAGGCTGCATCCTCGGTCTCCGTCAGCAAGCACACAGTACCAGAGCTGCTGTCTTGCGCTATCCGAGCTCCAGGCGCCAGCTCTGCATTCAGCCAAGGCTTCTGCATTATATGGAGTTTGCTAGACCAGCGAAACGGCAATGTACTGGGCTCGTGGTTGCAGACACCAGAGCTGGCAGCACAGTAACTCTGTCCACAGAGTCTCCTGAACAGGAACAGCAACTCCAGCAAACTATTGTCCCAGTCAAGTCCACAACTCCAGAGCCGCAAGCACGGTCTGTAGCTGCTGTGATCTGTTCTGTGCGCCAGCTTATGTTTACTGCCTGTGTGACCGCCTTGTTACTTGCAGAAAGTCTAAGGTACTACCTGTGCCACAGCTGGTAGCACCGGGATCATGGTCTCATAAGCCTGACATATGGGACTGTGCGGCATTGCTGGTGGACAAACCGCAGACTTGGACATCCTTTGATGTGTGCGGCAAGCTCAAGGGTGTGCTGAAGGTCAAGAAGGCAAGCCAGCTCTGCAGAACTCTGTACAGCTCCCAGCTGCCTGCATACACTCACCAGCGTTGTGCACTCTGTCTACCATATTCAGATTAGCACAGCGTTTCAGTCAGTACCAATGCGCGACTGCAGCTGGTCAAATCGTTGCTTGAAACATTGCTGTACCTGGCAAAGACTGAGCCAACAACCAAGTGTACCTAGGTCTGCGCATACTCGATCCTGGATGGCAGGCTGCATGCCAGTGCGGTCTGCCAATGTCTTGTAATTCATTATCACTGTGCTCCAGATTGGGCATGCGGGGACACTGGACCCCATGGCAACCGGACTGCTGATCATCTGCACTGGCAAAGCCACCAAGAGCATCGACAGTTTCCAAGCCATGCACAAAGAGTACTCTGGTCAGCTTACACTATGTCATGATTTCAGTACGCCCTGACAATTCAGTGTGGTGTTGAGCAGATGTTCATTATCTTGCATGGGCATGACATCACCTACATGTCCACATTGTGCTGATGTGCTTGGATCCAGATGGCACATGTCGCAGCTCAGGCATCCAGCTTTGCAATAATAGGCTGCAAGATCTAAGTGTTGACAGCTGTGCATGAGCTCACACTATGATCTGTCCTGTGAAACTTGCTGAAACTTGCTCACTCCATCTCTGCATCAGTTCAGCTGTGATGCTCTGCATCTTATTGCAACACCAGAAGCCTACAAAAAAACAACCTCCTTCACGGATTGAGCATTTGCAGGTACGATGAAGCTCGGAGAGGCTACAAACTCCTACGATGCTGATGGTGAGATCACAGAAACTCTGCCGTGGGATCACTTGACCCTGCAGCAACTTCAACAAGAAGCACAAACAAACTTCATTGAGGATCTGCAGCAAATCCCTCCAATGTTTTCTGCCCTGAGAGTCAAGGGCAAGAGGCTTTATGAGAGCGCTAGGGAGGGCATAGTTGTAGAGCGCGCTGCCCGACCTGTCCGGGTGTCCCAGTTTGACCTGACTAGAGATGCGGAAGATTCCCAGAACATCCACTTTTACATTGCATGCAGCAAAGGAACGTATATACGCTCCTTGGCGCATGACTTGGTGAGAAACTCCAGCCCTGTCATCTACAAGTTGCTTGTACATGTATACATCCGGCAGACTTTTGCATTGTTTATCACATCCCCACACAAGAAAATGAGCTTACAGCAACACAGCTGCAACAAAACAGTCAAGTGCGCCTATATGCAGTGAAATGACTGACTGTAGCATGCCTGGATAGCAGGCAACCTGCATGTCTGTGCAGGATGAGACCAGCACCACTCATTGTGCTTGCCATGGCAAACAGACATAAATCAAATGTTCAGACTGTGACTCAGTCCAAAGCAGATTACGTGTGACAGCAACTGCTTGTAGGTGGTCACCTACATCTTGCCATATAGTTCATGGCATTTGGGTGCCAGCATTGTTGTTGCTAGCTCATGGCAAGCCTGTTGGGTACATGTCCACATGCCGCCCTTAAGGTGGTTGAACTAAGTCCCTGCTGAAAATCTTGTGTGGTATGTGCAGGGTCAAGCAGTAGGCAGTGCTGCACATTTGGTTGCCCTTCGGCGAGAAGCCATTGGGAAATACAATGTGAAAGATGCCTGGACTGTAGACCAGCTTCAAGCTACATTTGGTGCACCAAAGCACGCAACAGGCATAAGACCTAAAGCTTCAGCTGTTGCGTCAGATGGGAATGCATTGAAGAGTGATGAAGTGCAGCATGACATCAATTGATCTTGCATGAAGCAAAGAAGATACTCCAACTAATTCACCATCAGCAACAGCATAGCAGTGATCTGAGAGGAGGCTTTGTCACCTGAATTCTATGAACATGTGCTGGTTACATGTGTGCAGATGCTGTGTGCACGCAGGACGAGTGCATGATGTCTGGAAACAATGGTCTGTACAATGGCGCATACAAGCCAAGAGACCATGATGTGAAGGATGCCATGTGCATGTGTGATAGATGGTTCAATGTTGTTGCTTTGTTTGTGTTCATCCTCGACATGTCATGCAAACATATGTCTCTTGCTGTTTTTCACCTTGTCATTTTAATCCTGCCATACCTTTAGCTTCTGCACTGCGAACATGCGTCAGCCATAAATATCACCCTGCACAATGAAATTGTGCCGTCAAGTCATATGTTTCAGTCCTAGAGTAATTCATAGCTGAACTTATGCCGTCGAGGTCAAGAGATTGGAACAATTGCGAGGCACCGTTGCTAACACTGAACACTTGCTTGTTTTGGCAATTGCAGGCCAAACAGCCATAAGTCGTAAAGTGGTCACCTACATCTTGCCATATAGTTCATGGCATTTGGGTGCCAGCATTGTTGTTGCTAGCTCATGGCAAGCCTGTTGGGTACATGTCCACATGCCGCCCTTAAGGTGGTTGAACTAAGTCCCTGCTGAAAATCTTGTGTGGTATGTGCAGGGTCAAGCAGTAGGCAGTGCTGCACATTTGGTTGCCCTTCGGCGAGAAGCCATTGGGAAATACAATGTGAAAGATGCCTGGACTGTAGACCAGCTTCAAGCTACATTTGGTGCACCAAAGCACGCAACAGGCATAAGACCTAAAGCTTCAGCTGTTGCGTCAGATGGGAATGCATTGAAGAGTGATGAAGTGCAGCATGACATCAATTGATCTTGCATGAAGCAAAGAAGATACTCCAACTAATTCACCATCAGCAACAGCATAGCAGTGATCTGAGAGGAGGCTTTGTCACCTGAATTCTATGAACATGTGCTGGTTACATGTGTGCAGATGCTGTGTGCACGCAGGACGAGTGCATGATGTCTGGAAACAATGGTCTGTACAATGGCGCATACAAGCCAAGAGACCATGATGTGAAGGATGCCATGTGCATGTGTGATAGATGGTTCAATGTTGTTGCTTTGTTTGTGTTCATCCTCGACATGTCATGCAAACATATGTCTCTTGCTGTTTTTCACCTTGTCATTTTAATCCTGCCATACCTTTAGCTTCTGCACTGCGAACATGCGTCAGCCATAAATATCACCCTGCACAATGAAATTGTGCCGTCAAGTCATATGTTTCAGTCCTAGAGTAATTCATAGCTGAACTTATGCCGTCGAGGTCAAGAGATTGGAACAATTGCGAGGCACCGTTGCTAACACTGAACACTTGCTTGTTTTGGCAATTGCAGGCCAAACAGCCATAAGTCGTAAAGTCAGTGTGTCAGTTCCAAACACTGCACAAGCACCATTCGCTTTGCTTGTGATAGCTGCGGAGTGTTCTCCAGTCGAACTGCATGACGGACGCAGCGGAAAACGAGTATCGTGCCGAGTTGACCACCTTTCAGTGCAAAGAGTGCTACGTGTACAGGCCTCCTCCCGCCAGCAGTATAGGACACAGAGCTGAATTTTGGGATGTTGATCACTGGTTGCAGGTGAAGATTGCCTGTTGTCCCAATCTGCCTGCAAACCTTCTCAAAACACTGACTGATCAGCCTCTCTGGCTCTATTGGAACAGGAGGTCAGCCTCAGGATCGTAACGTGTGATGAGGACTGTACTATTCGAATGTACGACATCAAGACAGGTGGCTTAGTCTTGGTATTGGTCCCACAGCTGGCTGTCTGTGATTCGTTTACCTCCTTTACCCATCATCAGGCAACACAACAAGTCTGCTACCACAGGTGCACTGTTTGCTGAGTGTGTTGTGCCTCAAGATGCTCCCTTGACTACGGTATGTCTACAAATCTGTTATCAGCAAAATCAGCTGCAAGCTTGATATGGAAATCAGGCACTTGGTGCTAGCAGTGGTGTGCACAGTAGGGCATGATGTGTTTTAGCCTTAGCATGTTTTCATCAGCAGCTGCAAAGGAATGTCCTTCAGGTTGTGGAGCCTGTTGTTGACAGCTCAAGGTATTTTGCCCTCAGGATCGAGGACCCTGTCTCCAAAAGGCATGCCTTCATTGGCATTGGCTTTAGGTGTGTGCCAGCTTGTGCATTGAGCAGAACAAGTACACACCAAGGCTTGTCTTCCTGCTGGCATGCTCCATCAGGACAAGCAAACAACCTTGATTTGCCTGCTGCCATCAGCATTGTCTGGTATGCAGAGAGCGCACAGAAGCATCTGACTTCAATGCAGCTCTGCATGAGCACATGCAGTACCTACGACGGAAGAAAGAAGCATTGGAAATGAGGGAGGCGTATGCGAGCACAGCTGATGAAACAGGCTCCTCAGCTAGCTTAAGCCAGTCTGGTTTCAGCCTCAAGCCTGGGGAAACAATCACACTCAAGTTAGCAAAGGTATCTGCTAGGAACTGAAGCTTCTCATTCAATGTGGCACATACAAAACAGCACTTGAGGACATACTGGGTCCCTGCCTCTTGCAGCTAATGGCAAACTATATCTCCCTGTGATGTCATGGTCTGCCATCTCCACATCAGACCATAGGTTATGAAGCTTATCAATGCATGTGCTCTTGTTGTTAGAATGTCGCAATGGCAGTAGTCAACCTTTTGTGCAGACGCAGTTATCACCCCCTGCATCTGGCAATCAGCCACTGCCGCGTTTGGGCAGCACCAATGATCAGCTGCCGCGCTTCCAGTCTGCCACAGCCACATCAGGCCAGATTCCACTGCTTGCTCCTCCCCCTGCCAAAAGCCCAGGCCCCACACTAGCTCAACTGTCGGGCACGCCAGGTGATGCAGAGATTGAGCATGTCACCTGGGTGGCTATACAACGAGACTGATTATAACCCACTATTGGCTTGTTTCCAATGCTGATTTTGTACACAAGCTGCGCCCAGGCACGACGCCGCTACTGACTAATTCACTTACGTAGATGAACCTTGTGAGCTTGTCATATGCAATATGCTGAACACCATTGAGTACATGACTGCTCATTTGAGCACCGTGGAAAGTTAGCTTATGCACAGCCAGTGTCATTTGCATGTCTTTGAGCACCCAGCATGCACTGAAGTGCAAAATACCAGCTGCAGGTAGCTTCGGAAAACAGACTGATGATTCAGCTGAAATAGACAAAGCATCATCATCTACAGCAGATGATGCAGCAGCCACTACATCATCAGCCAAATATCAGGAAGAAGGAGGCACAGATGACACATCAATCCATGCAGAACCTGGGTCAGCTCAGGACATGAAAGGTCAGGCAGATAAGCAGTTGCCGGAGACTGCATCAGCAGAGCAGCCAGAACAGCTCAATGACATGCAGCCAGCAGTTGATGACTGGGGTGACTTTGTGAGCTAGTCTTGGCTTAGTAGGACAGGTCTTGCAGTAATTGACAGCTGGTCAGTTACTGCACAACTTCAGGGCCAGCACCACATGCTGAGTCCAAACACATTTTGTATATACAACACACTTGATTGCAGCAATTCCATCATTAGTCAGTCCATGGACAATTGTCTCAATGACAAATAAAGCACTCACGATGGCTTACGGTAATGGCATATGCACTTTGTTGCACCCTCAGAGCGTGGTTCACGAGCTCCTGCTGAAACACACTTTCATGGGATTGCGCTTCAGATTTTCAATGGAGCTCTCCCCTGAGGAAAGTAATTTTGTACGCTGGCGTGGGCTATCATGTAGACAGTTTTATCAGCCTCTGCAAATCAGTGTTCTTGCTGACTGCCAATCTGACAACCAATTTTCAAGGAAGCTGGCATGGGCTGCGTGCTGTGCTAAGCTCACCGGCAGAGCGAAACCCTAGCATCAAGTTTGTACCCAATCTGTGTCGGCATCGTGTGCAAACTTTGACTTTGTATTTCGGCAATTCCGCTGCGCAATGGCAACTTTAATCTCTTGCCACGCCGGCAGTATCTGTTGCACTGCTAGCAGAAAATCTACTGCAGTGCCGACCACAGCGCTGCAGCGAAGACCGCTATTAACATGCAGGTCAACGCAAAGCAGTTTTGCTGGTCAGCGAGTACTGCGACAGTCCAAATGCAGTTGTGCTCGGGTTGCCCCACGCCGGTCGGCAGGGTTATCTGTGAGAGCAGAGACGTCGTACGTTATGATAAAACCAGACGGCGTACAACGAGCTTTGGTTGGGGAAATCATACATCGCTTTGAACGGAAGGGCTTTACATTGAAGGCGCTCAAGATGTTTGTGCCCAGCAAAGAGCTAGCAGAAGAGCATTACAAAGATCTGAGCTCAAAGCCATTCTTCCCAAAGCTCGTCGACTATATTATCTCGGGCCCAGTGATAGCTATGGTAAGTTGAGAGACTTCAGCTTGCCAATGCAAATGGCAGCAACAACATGCCATTCACAGGTGTGGGAGGGCGACGGTGTTGTCAAGTCAGCACGAAAGCTGATCGGTGCTACAAACCCCCTGGAGGCTGAAGCAGGCACCATCCGTGGTGACCTAGCCATTCAAACTGGCAGAAATGTTGTTCATGGCAGTGATAGCCCAGAGAATGGAGTGCGAGAAGCCAGTAAGTGCTTCTCGCCACTGCTGCAGTATGGCATCCAGTTGCCCCTACAAGCAATGTACGTTGCACCACCAGTTATACATGGCACACGCAACAAGCGATGTTGTGCTGCTGCAGAACTCTGGTTTGGAGGGGATGATGACATGGTCACATGGGAGCCTTCCCTCAAGCCATGGCTAGTAGAATAGTATCAAACACTTTCTGCATATGTTTTAATGCATTAGATAGAGTCACAGCCGGCCCCTGCTACATGAGCAAGCAACCTAGACTGTTGCAACAATTATCATTTCACAAACAGACACAACTACTGCAATGCCTTGCCAGTCAGATTGAAAGCAAAGAGGGCATTTCCAAGCAGTGCTACATTGTGCAACATGGGCATCGAGTATCATGCACAGCATTTGTTTGTAGTACGCTTCAAGCAGTAAATTTACAAAAAGCTTTGATCAGCTACTTATTGCACACTTGACTGCATCAGCGGCTAGTCTAAAGGCTTTTTGTTATCTGCACCTGAGCAAGGCGGTCGTTTGTTGCCTCCATGCAAGCCTTGCTGAAGAGAGCCTCGTCTGAGGAGCCTGACTCCATGACCAGGAAGATTTGTGAGTCAAACATGCGAGTCCTCCCACGCCACTGCATCAGTTGCACCCCACATTCTGTCACATTGTAGCAGACCACAAAGCTACAGTTGACAATGTCTAAGCCTTCCTGAGCTGCAGCTGTTGCCACCAAAATTTCCCGCCCACTTGCATCCCTGAACCGTTGTAAGGCCTCTTGTTGCTTGCGAGTAGGCATGCCCGCTGTATCAGCATCAGCACCATCTTGTGCCAGTTGTACCTTGGTCTTGGCTGGGTGTCCTGTGAAGACACGTTCCATGGGATTGTGTTTGTCCGGCAGAGGCAGGGTGTGCATGCTGTTGCTGGCTTGCTACAAAAGGTGCCTGAGCTTGGCAAGGCGGTGGCCTTTCACACCTTTGCTGCTGACCATGTCTTGCAAAACCTTGACTAGCGCCTTGAACTTTGGAAATCCCACATACAGAGAACTCTGCACAGCTCTCAGCGCAATGCAAACCCTGGGTAGGTCACATGCACTCTCTGAAAGGTCCCACAGCAGCGCTGTAACCACATCCCTGGGCTTGTCCACTCCTCCTTGAGCAGTGACAAGTGCACAGTCTTGCATCTGTTCAGTAGCTGCAGCACATTTAAGTCCAAGGAACTGCAGTCCCAGCTCGAAACCATGGTTCTGTGTCAGCAGGATAGCTGCATTACAGTCTCTGAGCAGCTTGAAGTAGACTGTGGGAGTATGGGAGAAACGGTGCGTAGGGTCCAGCAGGCTTCTGAACCAGGCCTTCAGGTCAGGAGACCATTGGCCAGCAGTCATGTCAACCCTTGCCTTCAGGAAGGGCAACTGGACACCTGCATTGAAGTTCATGGCCTCTTGTGGTATGCAGATACTAGCTTCACGTGTAATGCCATGTGCAGCTCAGGTCACAGGTTGCATAACAGGTTCACTACAGCTGCAGGTCTTGAGAGTGTGACTTACTATCTGTCTAATGTGTCTACTGTTGCAAGCAACATCTGAGCAGCAATAAACATGCATCATACATGTCAGCTGAGATACCGGTGTAACCAAGTATAACGCATGCAGATCAGAAAAGTACCATACCATTGAGCTGCTTTAGATTTGCAACACCAATGCACAGCAAGCAAGCAGCAGCTGTGCCCTCTGCATCAAACACGTGCAGCCAAAGGTCTTGGCCAACAACCATGCCACAATTTGCAGTCAGCATACCTGGCAACACCTGTGACATCTGAACCACAAGCCCCTCAACATGTGTCAGCACAACATCAGCCAGTCTCTTGGTGAAGTCAGCGTCCTCTGGCCGAGGTTCAAACCTGATGACTCGGTCTGTAGCTCTGGGAACAAGCCTGGCCACTTCCACATCCTCAGGGTCAATGTTTATAAACTGGGCGCACATATTGCTCTGCAGCTGACATTGCACTCTGACAGCTCCATCCTGCAATGACAAAGTTGGTTTTGCTCTCACCCTGAGATGACGGCAACCTGGATAGCTGAGAATGCACTGGCTGGCAGTGATGGCGCTTGGCAAAGTGGCTTATATATTTACAAGCTTTTTGGCAAGTTTATCACTGCCTTCGTATGCATCCATACAAGGGGAAACCGAGGAGGCAGTAGGCTTAGAAGCTGTCACAAGTATTGTCTTTGAGAGAGGGCCAATTATCAGCTGCAAATCAGCTGCAAAAATCCATTTGGCAGATACAAATGTGCAGGAGATGCATGCAGCATTGCAACTCAAATTGCATCAGTGCATCCTACACATGTATCAAAGTGTCATAGCCTGTGAAGGCAGCTGAATCAGCACTGGCTGATGTTTGCCTGCATCTGATTGCAGCAGATCTGTACATGGAAAAAGCTTACCACATCCACATCCCCACCAGGTGAAGCTGTCAATCCCAGAACCTGCACAGAACAGAAGATAGCATGCAGCAGCAGTCTATGAGGCTCTGCGATAGCTGCAATGGAATAGACAAGAACCCCTGTATGCAAGGGATATTTGTAAAATCTCATGAACATCTGTCTTGTTGGCAAGGCAACAAGGGCAGAAGCTAGAGAGGATGAAGCTGAATGACACAAATCAGGGTTCTAAAACAACAAGCCATCCATGGTTGACATTGTGTGAATTGTGTATGACAGCCTTTTAGCCGTGCACTCAACAGCAACACATTCTGGCAAGACTGGGATCTACATGTTGTACATCACAAGATGATTACCATAGGACTAATAAAGATTTACAGGCAGGACTGCTGCTACATGAAAGCATTCTCAACCTGTAAGCATGGTAATTCTTGAACCATGCTTTGAGGCTGAATGTCATACTCATACTATATGACTGCTGTGAAGAAGCCCCTGCTATGCAGCAAGCGTTAGAACGCTCTAACACATCCTCAATGAGCAATCAGCGTCAAGCACTGACACACACGCATGCGCATCCCAAGCCGTCACACACAAAGTTCAGACATGGGGTTCAAGCCCTGCTGAGCATAGGCATAAGTTCATTATGTGCTGCTGATTCAGCTAGCTAGCCCTTCTTCATATCTGGCATTCATTTATTGTTCATTTGTTGTGTGTCTTCCCCTGGGGTCAGGCACAGACAGTCCGGAGTAGCCCATAGTATGAGGTCCTGTTGTGGCACTACACAGATGCTGTGATGCAGGTAACAGGGCGTACCGCAGGTAACAGGGCGTATCCGCAGGTAACAGGGCGTACCTGCAGGTAACAGGGCGTACCTGCAGGTAAAAGGGCGTACCTGAGTGTGTGCCTGCTCCTGGGGTGACAGCTTCTTGTAGTAGTGCTGCATGATATGGCTGTATGGGCTGTCCTTCAAGCAGTGGTGACACTCATCTAACACCTGCACCATGCACGCATGGGTTTGGAGCTGTGGGCTACATCTAGGGTTTTCTTTCATGGAAGCAGTAGAGTTCGTCCTGGGGCACACTCACCAGTATAAGAACAAAACTGCAGCCAGCTTGTAGGGTTTATTTAGCACAGCACAGCACAGCACAGCACAGCACAGCACAGCACAGCACAGCACAGCACAGCACAGTACACTGCAATACAGCACAGTATAGTACAGTACAGTACAGTACAGTACAGTACAGTACAGTACAGTACAGTACAGTACAGTACAGTACAGTACAGTACAGTACAGTACAGTACAGTACAGTACAGTACAGTACAGTACAGTACAGTACAGTACAG
>JAABUP010002459.1_pt1 | contig 35798 bp, 37 predicted proteins | sample 5559201 | NCBI WGS metagenome assembly JAABUP01 (sample SAMN10711887, study PRJNA513373) | rock metagenome | isolation source: Antarctica rocks | place: Antarctica
AACCGCTGCATCCCGTCCGGGATCGACTCCCCGGCCTCCTCGGCCAACGTCCAGGAGTTCTTCCTCTCCAGCGGCGCCAACAGTCCACGCACGTAACCCAGCACCCGCTCCCGCGGCTCCGAGCGCGAACCGGGGCGAGATCCGGGCATGCAACTCCGCCAGCCCCGCCGCCCACTCCTCGACCTCGGCCACATCCACCTCATCAGTCACACACGCAACAATTTCGGTGAATCCCAGTCTCACACAGGCGACACGCGGGGCACGACCAAACTAACTACGGCTGTAGTACTAGGCGCACATCATGGCAAGTTGAGCCTCATGGCCGTTGAGGTGAAGGCGAAGCAGGTCGGCGGGCCGGGCCCAGTCGAGAGTCTTACGGGGTCGGTGGTTGATCTCGTCGGCGACCTGGGCGAGCTCTTCGGGAGTGACCGCGCCCAGGTCGGTGCCTTTGGGGAAGTAGTCGCGCAGCAGGCCGTTGGTGTTCTCGTTGCTGCCTCGCTGCCACGGTGAGTGGGCGTCGCAGAAGTAGACGGCCGTCCCGACGGCCGCGGTGACCTGACGGTGCAGCGCCATCTCCTTGCCCTGGTCCCAGGTCAGCGAGCGGCGCAGGTGCAGCGGCAGATCGGCCATCGCCGAGCATATCCCGTCGCGGATGGCCTGCGCGGTCGGCTGGTCGACCGGGACGTGGATCAGGACGAGGAACCGAGTGTGCCGCTCGACCAAAGTGGCTATGGCAGAACGGTTCCCGGCGCCCATGATGCAGTCACCTTCCCAGTGACCGACCTGCACCCGATCGTCCACGTCGGCGGGCCGGTCGGCGATCATCGTCATCCCCGTCAGCCGGCCTCGACGCTCCAGTCCCTGGATCCGGCGTCGCCGACGCCGCCGGCGACGCTTAGCCGGCCGGTTAACCTCGACCTTGACGTCGTAGATGGCCTGGTAGATGGATTCGGTGCACAGCCGCCGTTCGGGATGGTCGGGAAACCGCTGCCGCAGCTCGTGCGCGACCTGCTCCGGGCTCCACCGCTTGCTCAGCAGCTCGACCACCACGGCGTGCAGCTCCTCATCCCGCGTTACACGTCGAGGACGCGGCCGGGCGACCCGGCCGGCGGCCAGCCGGTCCGCAAGTGGCGGGCAAGTAGAGCCCGGTCGTCGGGTCCGCGTTTCGGCGCAGCTCGCGGCTGATCGTCGAGGTGTTGCGCCCGGTCACCACGGCGAGCTCTTGCAACGTCTTCTCCTCCCGGTGCAGGTCCGCTATCGTCGTCCGCTCCGCTGCGGACAGGTAACTCGGATGCCGCGGCTTCGGTGGTCTGGGTGTACTCACCGGCGGATAGTGCACCGGCTGGCCCGCGGTGTTCTGGACCGTGCGCCCGAACCGCCACCGTGTCCCGGTCCGCCGGTTGATCCCCACCATCCGGCACGCCTCAGCGTTACTGATGCCCTGCTCGATCAACCGGACGAAGCGCTCCTGCTTATCCGGTGCCCCACCGCCGGGACGACGAAGCCGACCCTGTTCCAAGGCTTGCTCCACCGCAACCTCCACTCACGCTCGGAGTTGCGACGTTCACTGGAATCCGCCCGGTCTGATCTGGCCCCACTTCCGACACGCCGGGGCCTTGTTATGACGGGGCGGATTCCAGCCCCATCCCGAACGCTCGTCGTGTTGTTTGCGGCCAATCGGGAAGGGGCGGAGAGTTGGACGCCAGGGAGTGCCCCCCCCGGTGCCCCCCGCGGCTGCAACGCGCGCGATAATCGATCACCAGATACAACCCGATCAACGCTCAGGCGCCACGATGTCGTCGCGTTGGCACGCCTTCGCAATGAGAAGGTCAGGGGGCATGGTGGCCGAGCGACTATCTGAGTGACAGTCGGTCGGGAAGTCGACGGACCATCACGGACAACCGCGGACTCGCGCCGTGCTCGAAGGGCCTGCACTCCTGCGCGCAAGCGTGCTTCGGGACGAAGATGCAGCAGACGTCTCGATGGACCGAGCATGGACCAGCGCCCTGCACGCCATGCGTGCCTATGCCCCGCCCCGGCCGCCCGGACACGTCGACGTGAGCACTCGGCGAGACACCCGCCGATCTGGGGGTCAAGGGGTCGCAGGTTCAAATCCTGTCAGCCCGACCACATAAGTCCAGGTCAAAGGGTTTTGGCCGTGACCGAGACCTGCAGCTCGGCGCGATGCCCCATGAGCCGAGTATGCCGTCGGGTCTCCCCGTTACGCTTCCCCCGTGGCCGAGGAGAGCGCCGAGACGCAGGTGAGCAACCAGGTGCTCACCCTGCCCAACGTGCTCTCGGTGCTCCGTCTCGTCGGCGTGCCGCTGTTCATCTGGCTCCTCGTCGAGGACCAGATCGCGTGGGCCTTCGTGGTGCTGGCGCTGTCAGGGGTGTCGGACTACCTCGACGGCAAGATCGCCCGTCGCTACCACCTGATCTCGCGCGTTGGCCAGCTGCTCGATCCGGTGGCAGACCGGCTCTACATCCTCACCACCCTCCTCGCCCTTGCCTGGCGCGAGATCCTGCCGATCTGGCTGGTGGTCCTGCTCCTCGGTCGCGACCTCTTCATGGCCGTGATCATCGTCCTGCTCAAGCGGGTCGGCCAGACCGGGCTGCCAGTCCACTTCGTCGGCAAGGCCGCCACCTTCAACCTCCTCTACGCCTTCCCTCTGCTGCTCCTTTCCGAGCTCGACGGGGCCGTCGGCGACCTCGCCCGCCCCGTCGGGTGGGCCTTCGCCTGGTGGGGCATCGTCCTCTATTGGATGGCAGCCGGCCTGTATGCCGTGCAGGCGGCCTGGCTGCTCCGCGGCCGGACGCCCGGTCGGCCCACCTCGACGCGCGACGCGGTCTGACATGGCTGAGCTCAGCTCTCCAGAGCCGGACCGACCCGCGCGGCGGCCGGACGCCTCGATGACCTTGCTCACCGAGATGATGGAGCGTCCCCTCGACCCGGGCTACGCCGCGGCGGCCGAGCGACGCAAGGCCTCGGGGCTCACGCCCGACACGAGCACCCGCCGCCCGCTGGTCGCCGTGACCGCGGTCATCATCGGCTTCCTGCTCGTGGTCGCGGCTCTGGCGCTGCGCCCGGCCGGCACCACGGCGTCTCGTGAGAAGGCCCAGCTCATTGCCCAGATCGAGAGCCGACAGGCGCACGGTGACGCGCAGTCCGGCCGGGTCAGTGCGCTGCGTGCGGAGATCAACGCCTACCAGCTGGCGGCGCTCGGGACCGGGCCGGCCGGGCTGAGCGACGAGCTCGGCCGGCTTCGCCTGCTTACGGGCGAGCTCGCCGTGACGGGCCCGGGCCTGGTGCTCACCGTCAGCGACGCGCCGGGCGCCCACGCCGACAGCGGTCTCGCCCCCCGCGACAGCACCGGGTTCTCCGAGGGCCGCGTGACCGCGCTCGACCTGCAGATCATCACGAACGGGTTGTGGCAGTCGGGCGCGGAGGCGATCTCCATCAACGGGCAGCGGCTTACGGCTCGCTCGGCGATCCGGTTCGCCGGAGAGGCCATCCTCGTCGACTACCGGCCCCTGACGCCGCCGTATGTCCTCAACGTCATCGGTGACCCACAGGGTCTCCAGGCCCGGTTCGCCGTGACGTCGGCGGGCAGCTATCTCAAGGCCCTGGGCGACAACTTCACCATCCCCTCCACCACCGCGGCGGCCGAGCAGGTCGACGTGGCCCGCAGCCCAGAGCTCGACCTGACCTTCGCGCGGCCCGTGCCGACCGGCATACCCTCGTCGTCAGCCACCGCGCCGCCGGGCGGCGCCACCTCGGCGCCGACCACCATGCCACCCACCCCGGAGACGACACCGTGATCCCTGCCCTCGGCCTCCTGGCGGGCATCCTCGCCGGGCTGCTCCTTCACCCGGCGGTGCCGCTGTGGCTCCAGCCCTACCTGCCGATCGCCGTCATCGCGGCCCTCGACGCCGTGTTCGGGGCGGTCCGTGCGGTCCTGGACGGGATCTTCAACGACAAGGTGTTCGTCGTCTCGTTCCTGTCCAACGTCGTCGTCGCCGCCTTCATCGTCTTCCTCGGTGACCAGCTCGGCGTGGGCACCCAGCTGTCGACCGGTGTCGTCGTCGTGCTCGGGGTGCGCATCTTCTCCAACGTCGCCTCGATCCGCCGGCACCTCTTCAGGGCATGAGCCGCAGTGAGGACCCCCTGAGTCCAGAGCCACAGACGCCGCAGACCCCCGGGACGCCGCAGACGCCCGGGACGCCGCAGACGCCCCGGCCTCCGGAAGGCTCCTCGTCCACGCGAGCCACCGGGTCGTCGGACCCGGGCCGGGCTTCCTCGTCCTCGTGGCGTCGGCTGGCGCGGATGTCCGCGCCGCGCCGGACCAAGGCACAGGTCCTCGGCGCCGTGCTCGCCCTGGCCCTCGGCTTCGCCATCGCCACCCAGGTCCAGCAGACTGGGGAGGGTGGGCTGGAGTCCTTGCGCCAGGACGACCTGGTGCGGGTGCTCGACGACGTCAGCCAGCGCTCGTCTCGGCTCGACGAGCAGGTCCGCGAGCTGGAGAGCCAGCGTGACCAGCTCGCCAGCGGCGCCGGCAGCAGCCAGCAGGCGCTCGAACAGGCGCAGCGCCGCCTCGACGCCCTGCGGATCCTCGCCGGGACCGCTCCGGCTCAGGGCCAGGGCATCCGGATCACCATCACGGACCCCGGCTCGAAGGTCACCGCGCCGATGCTCCTCGACGTGCTCCAGGAGCTGCGCGACGCCGGGGCCGAGGTCGTCCAGTACGGACAGATCCGGGTGGTCGCCGGGTCGTACTTCACCGCCGCCGGCTCGCAGGTGCAGGTCGACGGGCAGCCGCTCCAACGGCCGTTCGTCATCCAGGCCATCGGTGACAAGGCGACCCTGGCCTCGGCGATGACCATCCCCGGAGGCATCGTCGAGACCGTGCGCCGACAGGGGGCGACGGCCTCCATCGACCAGCTCGACACCCTACGGGTGGACGCATTGCAGACGCCGCGCACGCCTCGTTACGCTCGGCCCGTGCCCGACGCGACCACCCCGACGAAGTAACCATCCGAGGAGCGACATGAGCGAGCTGGATTACCCCGACGACCTGCACTACACCTCCGACCACGAGTGGGTGCAGGAAGTCGAGGACGGGGCCGTCCGAGTGGGCATCACGTCGTTCGCCCAGGACGCCCTGGGCGATGTCGTCTACGTCTCCCTGCCGGCAGTCGGTGACGCGGTGGCGGCGGGGGAGGCCTGCGGCGAGGTGGAGTCGACCAAGTCGGTCAGCGACATCTTCGCCCCCCTCTCGGGAGAGGTGACGGCCGTCAACACCAACCTCGACTCGACCCCGGAGCTGGTCAACTCCGCCCCCTATGCCGACGGCTGGATGTATGAGCTGCGCCCCAGCGATACCGGCGCCCTGGACGACCTCATGGACGCGGGCGCATACCGGGCCAGCGTCTCCTGACGCCCGACCTTGCGAAGGTCGTAAGGTCTCCGCACGCTCACTTCCGTGCTGTCTCACCCTTGATCTACCGTTGAGACACCGGACCTACCAAGGAGATTCGCTCATGTCGGACGAGACGCAGGGCCGCCCCGAGGATGACCCGGAGGCCGACGCTCAGGGAGAAGGCGAGGACGAGGTCATGGGCCAAGGTTCGCCGAACCGAGCGGGTGAGCCGACGACGATGCGTTTCCAGGGTGTCGGTGAGCACGAGCAGGTCGACCAGCAGGGCCGTGGCCTGTCCGCCGAGGACCACGCCACCATCGAGGCACTCCGCCCCGGCACCGCACTGCTCGTCGTGCTGCGCGGCCCGAACACCGGAGCGCGGTTCCTCCTCGACGACGCCGACGTCACCTCGGGGCGTCATCCGGACAGCGACATCTTCCTCGACGACGTCACCGTTTCGCGCAAGCACGCCGTCTTCGTCCAGGAGGGCGACGGGTATGCCGTGAAGGACGTCGGGTCGCTCAACGGCACCTACGTCAACCGTGCCCTCGTCGACCATGCCGTGCTCCGGACGGGTGACGAGGTCCAGATCGGGAAGTTCCGGCTCGTCTACTACTCCGGCACCCGCTGAGCGTGACGGCAGGCAAGAAGACGTCGACGTCCATCGGCCGGGTGCTGGCAGACCTCAAGGGGGACTTCCCGGACGTCAGCATCTCAAAGATTCGCTTCCTCGAGGCCGAAGGCCTCGTAAGGCCGCAGCGGACCGCCTCGGGCTACCGGACCTTCTCCAGCGACGACGTCGAGCGGCTGCGCTACATCCTCACCGCCCAACGCGACCGGTTCTGGCCCCTGAAGGTCATCCGCGAAGCGCTCGACGCCATGGACCGCGGTCTGACGCCCCCGATGGGCCCGGCGGAGGGGGATAGCGCCCGACCGCGACCACCGCAGCAGGAGGACGACCCCGACCTGCCCACGGCGGACGAGCTGGCGACGCCGGCCACCCTCCGGCTCACGGCCGGGGAGCTGCGCGAGGCGGCCGATCTCGACACGGCGACCTTCGAGGCGTTGACGACCTACGGCCTGCTGCGCGCCGATGGCGACGGTCACTTCGACGAGGCCGCTCTGGCGGTGGCGCGGGCCGCGGGCGCCCTGGCCGGCTACGGCGTCGAACCACGCCACCTCCGGCCGTTCCGGACGGCGGCCGACCGTGAGATCGGGCTCGTACAGCAGATCATCCGGCCCTCTCGGGGGACGTCCGGCAGGCGGGGCGCAGCCGATCCGACGGCGGAGGTGCTGCGCCAGTGCATCGCCCTCCACACGGCTCTGGTGCGGGCCGGCTTGTGGGGCTGACCGGGCGTCTAATCCGAGCCGGCTCAGGCTGATCCGGCCGACCGCGGCCATCGGACCCGGGCTGAGCGCGGCCGTCGAGCCGCGGAGCATGCCCTTGCGCGTCAGGGGTAACGTGGGGCTTGTGAAACCGGTCGACGTTCTCGGCGTGCGGGTCGAGATGCCCACGAACCAGCCGATCGTGCTCCTTCGGGAGCGGGACGGGGACCGCTACCTGCCCATCTGGATCGGGGCGGCCGAGGCGACGGCCATTGCCTACGCGCAGCAGGGCGTCGTGCCACCCCGGCCCCTGACGCACGACCTCCTCAAGGACATCATCGACGGGTTGGGACATGTGGTCACCGAGATCCGCATCGTCGAGCTCAAGGACAAGGTCTTCTATGCCTCCCTCGTGTTCGACAACGACCACGAGATCAGCGCCCGGCCGTCCGACGCCATCGCGCTGGCCCTACGCACCTCGACAGAGATTCTCGTCGCCGAGTCGGTGCTCGACGAGGCGGGCGTGGCGCTGACGCCTGACGAGGACGACGAGGTCGAGCGGTTCCGTGAGTTCCTCGACCGGGTGTCCGCAGAGGACTTCGAAGAGCCGGACCAGCCTGGTGCCGGCGGGCATCCGCCACAGAAGAGCTGACCGTCAAGTAGAGGTTGATCCTTTTCTCCGGTAATGCGACACGCCGAGCGGTCAGCGTCGAGTGGTCGTTGACGGTGGCCCCGGCGAGCCGTACCGTCAGCGGGGAACAACCCAACTGTAGTTACAGCCAGGTCATCAGGAGGCGCCGTGAACGCCACGGAAGACGCGCAGCAGGCAAACCGGCAGGTGCCCGTGGCTGCGCAGGGGCTGCTCTTCGACGATGACCTGCCCAAGCTGCGCGAGGACACCGGCTACCGCGGGCCCACCGCCTGCAAGGCTGCGGGTATCACCTACCGCCAGCTGGACTACTGGGCGCGCACCGGGCTCGTCGAGCCCTCGGTCCGGACGGCGACGGGATCGGGCACCCAGCGCCTCTACGGCTTCCGCGACATCCTCGTCCTCAAGGTGGTCAAGCGGCTGCTCGACACCGGCGTCTCGCTCCAACAGATCCGGGTCGCCATCCAGCACCTGCGCGACCGCGGGGTCGAGGACCTCGCCCAGATCACCCTGATGAGCGACGGCGCCACCGTCTACGAGTGCACGTCCGCCGACGAGGTCATCGACCTCCTGCAGGGCGGCCAGGGCGTGTTCGGTATCGCCGTCGGTCGGGTCTGGCGCGAGATCGAGGGATCGCTGGCCGACCTGCCCAGCGAACGCCCTGAGGACGAGGTCCCCGCTGCCCACGCCGGCGACGAGCTCAGTGCCCGGCGTCTGCGTAAGACGTCCTGAGGCTGATCCAGTCGTCTGACACGTGGTCCAGACGCCCTGACGATGATGCCGACGTCCTGACTGCGCCTGGCGCAGCCGAGCAGAAGCAGCAGGAGACCGTGCGGCGCTGGTAGAATCAGCGAGCTGCAGGAACCCTTGTGGGAGAGCCCTCGGGGCGGTCGCAAGTCCGTCGGCCGAGGCGCCGAAGGGGCAACACCCCGGAACCTCTCAGGCGCCAGGACCACAAGGGTGAGGCAACTCTGGAGCCGTCCTAGGGTGGTCGACAGAGGGGGCCCGCTTCCGCGACGACTGCGACCCCGAGGAGCCACCATCATGGCGACCGACACGACGACATCCACCGCGCATCTCACCGCGGGGCCCCCGGCTGCTGACGCCTCGGCCGAGCTGGCCGGCGACATGGTCACCAACGAGTCGGTGAACTCCGGCTTCGCCCCCTTCGTCTCCCGGCACATCGGCCCGAGCCCGAGTGACGTGACGGAGATGCTCGAGGTGGTGGGGCAGCCCTCGCTCGAGGCGCTTATCGACGTGGCGGTGCCGGGCAGCATCCGGGCCGAGCGAGCGCTGCGGCTCGACGCGGCCCCCTCGGAGCGGGCGGTCATTGCCGAGCTGCGCGCTCTGGCCAGCCGCAACACGGTGCTCCGATCGATGATCGGGCTGGGCTACTACGGCACGGTCGTCCCTCCGGTCGTGCAACGCAACGTCCTGGAGAACCCTGCCTGGTACACCGCCTACACGCCATACCAGCCGGAGATCTCCCAGGGCCGTCTCGAGGCCCTGCTGAACTTCCAGACCGTGGTCAGCGACCTGACCGGCCTGCCGGTCGCGGGGGCCTCGCTCCTCGACGAGAGCACCGCGGCGGCGGAGGCGATGACCTTGATGCGCCGCTCGACCCGGTCGGGCGCTGATGCGGTGCTCCTCGTCGAGAGGCATACCCTTCCGCAGACGATCGCCGTCATGCAGACCCGGGCCACGCCCCTCGGGCTCGACATCGTCCTCGCCGACCTCGATGGGATCGACTCCGTCGAGGCGCTACGCGCGGCCGCCGGTGACCGCGACGTCTTCGGCGTCGTCATCCAGTACCCCGGCGCCGACGGCGAGATCCGCGATGCCCGTCGCCTCGCCCAGGCTGCGCACGAGCACGGCGCCCTCGTCACGGCTGCCGCCGACCTGCTCGCGCTGACCCTCATCACCTCTCCGGCCGAGTGGGGAGCCGACATCGCCGTCGGGTCGACCCAGCGGTTCGGGGTCCCGATGGGCTTCGGCGGCCCGCACGCAGGCTACCTGTCGGTCCGCAAGGGGCTCGAGCGCTCGATGCCCGGCCGCCTCGTCGGGGTGTCGGTCGACAGCGACGGCCACCCGGCATACCGGCTCGCGCTGCAGACCCGCGAACAGCACATCCGCCGCGAGAAGGCGACCTCCAACATCTGCACGGCGCAGGTCCTGCTCGCAGTCATGGCGAGCATGTATGCCGTGTGGCACGGCCCCGACGGCCTCGCCGCCATCGCGCGGCGCACCCATGGGTACGCCCGGACGCTGGCGGAGGGCCTCAGCGAGGGCGGTGTCGACGTGACCAGCAGGGTGTACTTCGACACCCTCACCGTCCGGGTCCCCGGCCAGGCCGAGTCCATCGTCCGGGAGGCCGCCTGCCGTGGCGTGAACATCTACCGCGTGGACGACGACACGGTGTCGCTCAGCGTGGACGAGACGACGACCGGCGACGATCTCGACTCGGTGTGGGGCGCCTTCGGCGTCACCGGCCACCACCCACAGCCGGCCGACGGCAGCCCCGTCTGGGGAGGCGAGCTGACGCGCACCTCCGACTACCTCACCCACCCCGTCTTCCACGCGCACCGCAGCGAGACGGCGATGCTGCGCTACCTCCGCCGCCTGGCCGACCGTGACTTCGCGCTCGACCGGGGAATGATCCCGCTCGGCTCGTGCACGATGAAGCTCAACGCGACCACGGAGATGGTGGCGGTGACGTGGCCGGAGTTCTCCGACCTGCACCCGTTCGCACCGGCGAACCAGACCGAGGGCATCCGTGAGCTCGTCGCCGACCTGGGGGCGTGGCTCTGCGAGATCACGGGTTATGACGCCGTCTCGCTCCAGCCGAACGCCGGTTCCCAGGGCGAGCTCGCGGGCCTGCTCGCCATCCATGCCTTCCATGAGGCCAACGGCGACACCAACCGCCGGGTGTGTCTGATCCCGGCCAGCGCCCACGGGACCAACGCGGCCTCCGCCGTCATGGCCGGCCTCAAGGTCGTCGTCGTCGGGACGGACCCCGAGAGCGGGAACATCGACATGGACGACCTGCGCGCCAAGGTGGAGCAGCACGCCGAGAACCTCGCGGCCATTATGGTCACCTACCCATCGACCCACGGCGTCTACGAGGACACGATCGGCGAGCTGTGCGCCCTTGTCCACGACGCGGGTGGCCAGGTCTACGTCGACGGGGCGAACCTCAACGCCCTCGTCGGGCTGGCCCAGCCGGGCAAGTTCGGTGCGGACGTGTCCCACCTCAACCTGCACAAGACCTTCTGCATCCCGCACGGCGGGGGCGGACCGGGCGTCGGCCCCGTCGGTGTCCGCTCGCACCTGTCCCCTTACCTGCCCAACCACCCGCTCGCGCCCGAGGCCGGCCCCGCGACGGGCATCGGTCCCATCGCCGCAGCGCCTTACGGCTCGGCCAGCATCCTGCCGATCTCCTGGGCCTACGTCCGGCTCATGGGCGGTGCAGGCCTGACCCGCGCGACGGAGATCGCCGTCCTCAACGCGAACTACATCGCCGCACGGCTCAGGGAGCACTACCCAGTGCTCTACTCCGGGCACGAGGGCGTCGTCGCCCACGAGTGCATCCTCGACGTCCGCGAGATCACCCGGCGCACCGGGGTCACCGTCGACGACATCGCCAAGCGGCTCATCGACTACGGCTTCCATGCCCCGACGATGTCGTTCCCGGTCGCCGGAACGCTCATGGTGGAGCCGACGGAGAGCGAGGACAAGGCAGAGATCGACCGGTTCTGCGACGCGATGATCGCGATCCGCCGCGAGATCGAGGTGGTCCAGCAGGGCGACGTGGAGGTGGCGCACTCGATGCTGCGCCAGGCGCCGCACACGGCTTTGGCCATCGCCAGCGAGTGGGACCACCCTTACGAGCGCACGGCCGCTGCCTTCCCGGTGGGGGTGTCGGCGCCGGACAAGTACTGGCCACCGGTGCGCCGCATCGACGGCGCGTTCGGTGACCGCAACCTCGTCTGTGCCTGCCCACCGCCGGAGGCGTTCGAGGACTGATCACTGCGCCCCGCTCTTTCCTCTCCTCCCCCCCGGGATTCGTCTGCGATCGGCCAGCGTGACACCCGCAGGCCGGTCGCAGACGAATCCCGGGCGGCGGGGGCCTTCTCTGGTGTACAAACGCTGAGGTGACCCGTCGACACTGGCCGAGGTGGTCGGACCTGCGGCCTCTGCTGCGGCCTCGGCCGCTCTCTTTCTCGCTGGACCCGACCGAGCGGCGTCTGGCGAGCGCCGCCTCGGTGGCAGATTTGCGGCTGCTGGCCAAGAGGAGGGCGCCGCGCGCGGTCTTTGACTACACCGACGGGGGAGCGGAGGAGGAGATCAGTGTGGACCGCTCTCGGGCCGCGTTCGCTCGGGTGGAGTTCGAGCCTCGCGTCCTGCGGGACGTCTCCTCGATCGACCTGTCCACGACGATCTTGGGCCGCCGAGCCTCGATGCCGCTGGTGTTCGGCCCGACCGGGCTCACCCGGATGATGCACACCGAGGGTGAGTCGGCCGTTGCGCGCGTCGCGCAGCGGGCGGGGATCCCGTACGCGCTGTCGACGATGGGTACCACCTCGATCGAGCAGCTGGCGGCCGCTGCTCCCGAGTGCCGGCGCTGGTTCCAGCTCTACCTGTGGCGTGACAGAGCCGCCAGCCGCGACTTGGTCCAGCGCGCTGAGGCGGCGGGATACGAAGCGCTCGTCCTGACCGTGGACACACCCGTGCCGGGGACGCGGCGACGCGACGTCCGCAACGGGTTGACCCTTCCCCCGTCGCTGACCCTGCGCACCCTGCTCGAGGGAGCCACCCACCCGAGGTGGTGGTTCGACCTGCTGAGCACGGACGTGCTGGAGTTCGCGACGCTGAACCGGTTCGACGGCACCGTTGCCGAGCTGGCCGCCGCAATGTTCGACCCGGCCGCCACGATGGCTGATCTGACCTGGCTGCGCGAAGTCTGGGCCGGTCCGCTGGTCGTCAAAGGAGTGCAAACGGCCGCCGATGCCCGCCTGCTCGTCGACGCCGGAGTCGACGCCGTGATCGTGTCCAACCACGGTGGGCGCCAGCTCGACCGGGCACCTACCCCGCTGGAGCGACTGCCTGAGGTCGTCGACACGGTCGGTGACCGGGCCGAGGTGTACCTGGACGGAGGTGTCCTCGGCGGCGCGGACGTCGTGGCAGCAGTCGCTCTGGGCGCGCGCGCGGTCGCCGTCGGTCGCACATACCTGTACGGGCTCATGGCCGGCGGTGAACGGGGCGTGCAGCGAGCCACCGAGATCATCGCTCGTGAGATGGCAACCACGCTGGCGCTGATCGGCGTGACGTGCGTCGCCGAACTCGGTCCCGAACACGTCCGAGTGCGACAAGGCTGAGGTAGGTTCCAGAGATGGACGCGCGGGAGTACACCCCCACTCGGGAGCAGTACGTCTACACCTTCGGAGGCGCCGCTCCGGCCATGCGGATCAAACCCGGTCAGGCCCTGCGCCTGTGGTCCGACGACGCGTTCGGGGGAGCCCTGCACAGCGTTGACGACCTCTCCGCAGCGAAGGTCGACCTCCGGTTCGTCAACCCGCAGACCGGGCCGTTCTACGTCGAGGGTGCCCAACCCGGTGACACGCTCGTCCTGCACCTGGCGGCCCTTGAACCGGCGCGGGACTGGGGCGCGTCCGCGGCAATCCCGTTCTTCGGCGGCATGACCAGCACCGACAGGACAGTGAGCCTGCAGGACCCACTTCCGGACACCACCTGGATCTACGAGCTGGACCGTGCCCGCAACACCGTCACCTTCGCCGCCCGCCACAGCGAGCACCGCATCGAGCTGCCGGTCGAGCCGATGCTCGGGACCGTCGGCGTAGCGCCCGCGGGCAACGAGGTCCGCTCATCCCTGGTCCCCGACCGCTTCGGCGGCAACATGGACACCCCTCAGATGCGGGCCGGGGCGACCGTCTACCTCGGCGTGAACGTCGAGGGGGCGATGTTCTCGATCGGTGACGGGCACTACCGCCAAGGTGAGGGGGAGGCCTGCGGCACAGCGGTCGAGGGCGCCATGACGACCACCCTCATCGTCGAGCTCATCAAGGGTGCAGCCCCTGCATGGCCACGGATCGAGGATGACACCCACTGGATGGTCATCGGCTCCAGCCGCCCCATGGAAGACTCGTGGCGGATCGCGAACGCCGGGCTGGTCCACTGGATTGGTGAGCTGTACGGCCTTCATCCCATGGACGCCTACCAGCTGGTATCCCAGGTGGCGCAGGTCCCCGTCGCCAACGTGGTAGACGCCAACTACAGCGTCGTCGTCAAAGCCACCAAGGCCCTCCTGCCAGCCACGCACGCGTTCGACGGCATCCACGACAACCTCAGAGCCCGAGCTCGCGCTCTCTGAGTCTGCTGAGGCCTATCGCTCCAGCGTTCGAGCGGGAGTCACCTCCTGCAGTGGCAGGGTGTCCCACCAGCTAGGCGGCGGGTGAGCCCACGCCGAGCAGGCGGACGCTCGAGCCGGTGGCGCGCTTGGAGACACAGATCTGCATGGGGATCCGCGTACGCAGGTCGCTTACGTGGCTGACCACGCCCACTGCCCGTCCTCCGTCGCGCAGGCGGTCGAGCACTGAGAGGACCTGCTCGAGACTCTCGTCGTCGAGGGTGCCGAAGCCCTCGTCGATGAAGAGCGTCTGCAGGTCGAATCCGCCGGCCTCCTCACGGACGGCGTCGGCCAGGCCCAGGGCCAGCGCCAGGGACGCCATGAAGGACTCGCCCCCCGAGAGGGATGACGTGTCCCGGGCCTGGCCCGTCCAGAGGTCACGGACCACCAGCCCGAGCCCGCTGCGGCGGCCGCCGCTCGCCAGGGAGTCCGAGTGCTGCAGCTGGTAGCGGCCCTCGCCCATGATGGCGAGCCGCTCGTTCGCGAGCACCGCCACCTTTTCCAGCCGAGCAGCGAGGACGAACGACGACAACCGCATCCGCAAGGTGTTGTTGCCGCCGAGGCCGGCGACGGTGTCGGCGAGGTCCGCCAGCTGCTCGGCCTCGGTGACGGCCGGTCCGAGGGTCCGCACCCGTTCGGACAGGACCATCGCCAGCTGGCCGAACGTGCGGGCGGTCGTCTCGGCCCGGGTCTGCGCCTGCTGGGCCTCCCTCAGTCGGGAGCGAGCCTCTACGGCCGCCTCCTCGTACAGTCCGAGATCGACGGGTGGGTCCGTCAGCGCGGCGACGATCTGCGGGTCGGCCAACGTCGCGGCAACGGCCGCCCGTCGGTCCTCAACCGACTTGACCTGACGGCGCAGCTCCCGGATGGCGTCTGCGGGCAGCGTTGCAGCACTCGCGGCATCGGCGTTCTCAAATCCGTTCGCGGACAACGTGTCTCGGACCATCGACTGCGTCATGGCCAGCTCATCGGCAAGCTCGGCCTGCGCATTGAGAAGGGTGAGCAGCTCCTGAGCCTGGCGGAGGACCCCAGCATGCCCGGACTGCGTCTCACCGAGCCTGGCGAGCTGCCGGTCCACCCACGCCGTGTCGTCCCCGGCAACCGGCCGACGTCCGTCCTGCCGGGGGGTCGGGGCGCCGTGCGCGGGTCCAAGCGCGCAGGGGCAGCTCGAGGCATGAGCGGCCATCAGCTCCGCGAGCTCTTCGCCCAGCTCGACCTCGTGCGCCCGGGACTCGGCGAGGGTGGCTTCCTCCGTGGCGATATGCAGGTTCACCGCGCTGACCTCGGCTTCCAGGCGCTCGTGTTCGCGCCCGGCGCGCTCCGCCGCCGCGCTGGCCGCCGTGAGCCGCGCAGCACGCGTCTGGGCATCGTCGCGCCGGGCGACCGCCTGCGCCAATGCCTGCGCCAGCCGGGGCGCATCGAGTGAGGTGGCGGAGTCCTCCGCGCCGTCCACGACGGGCTCATCGGGCGGTTCGACGGAGGGCTCGCACACCCTGGCCCGGGTAGCTGAGTCGGCCCGGGCGAGGGCCAGGTCGCCAGTCCGAGTCGTGACCACCTGCTCCTGTGCGACCAGGACGGCCACGTGCGCCATCGTCTCGGATCGGCTTTGCTGCCAGCGGTGTTCGGCGTCGGTGACGTCCTGCCCGCTGACCATCTCACCACCCGACGCCGGGAGGGGGTGGTCGGGCGACCCGCAGACGGCACACGCCTCGCCGTCGACGAGGGTGCGCGCCAGCTCGCCGGCCATGCCGTCCAGTCGCGCCTGCTGCAGCCGTTGGTAGGTCTCGCGGGTGTCCTGCTCGCGGTCTCGAGCGCCGAGGACGAGGCTGGCGATCCGCTGCGCCTCGGTCCTGGCTCGGTCGAGCTCGGACGACAACCGATCCAGCTCACGGAGGCGCGTCAACTCCCGCTGGGCCGCCTCCACGTCACCCTGCGCCGCCTGCGCGGTGACGAGGGCGGCAACGGCCTCAGCGCGTCGGTCCTGCTGCTCGGTGCAGAGCCGGAGCCGGCGCTGCCGTGTTGCCCGGGCCGCATCGACCTGCCCGACCAGGTCCGCCGACCGCCGACGGGCCTGACCGAGGCCGCGCGCCGCTCTGGCCGCTTCGGCCAGGTGCGCCCCGTGCTCGGTCAGCGACCTGACCCATCCCTCGACGCTGGCTACGTCCCCGTCGGCGACCTCGAGAGGCCCCAGCTGAGCCCGGGCTGACATCAGCTCCGCTGCCACGAGCTCAGCCCGCGAGGAGAGCCGGGCAAGCGCCCGGAGATCCCCGGCCACCGCATCGGCACGGGTGGCCGCCTCCAGCCGGTCGGTCTGGTCCCGATGGGCCCGGGCCGCTCCGTCGAGCCGTCCCAGCTCCGCACGTGCAGTCTGCCCGCGTCGCTGCCGGTCGGCGACGGACTCGGCATCGCTCCGTGCCTGTTCGGCAGAGCCCCGGGCAGACTCTGCCGCATCCAGCGCGGCAAGCGCCGCACTGGCATGCGCGTCGAGCCGCAGCCTCACGTCGGCGAGGGCCCCAGGCAGGGCGTCGAGAGGCAGCGCTGCCCACGCGGGTGCCGTCTCGAGCACCTCGAGCGCCACCTCCGCGAGGACGTCCTCCAGGCGGGCGAGATCAGTCGTGAGGACGGCCCGCGACTCGGCGACCCGGGCCGCCCGGACCCGTCGCTGCTCGACCAGCCACGCCTCGACGCCGGTGTAGGTGGAGATGTCGAACAGCCGCTCGAGCAGGGCGCGCCGCTCGTCGGCCGTCGCGCGCAGGAAAGCGGCGAACTCACCCTGGGGCAGGAGGACGACCTTGCTGAACTGCTCGAGCCCCATCCCGAGCACCTCGGTGATGATCTCGCCCACCTCGTCGGCGCGAGTGCTTCGAGGGATCCATCGGCCGCCGAGGTGCTCCTCGAGGACGACCGTCGCCTGGGTCCGCGTCTCGCCGTCGCCACGCTTCTTCGGCCGCATGAACTCCGGTGAGCGGGTGACCCGGAAGCGCCGGGTCCCGGTCGTGAAGTCGACGATGACCGACGGGACGGAGTCGCGGGCGGCGTGATCGCTGCGCAGCGCGCGACCACCCGGCCGGGCTCCCGGCACCCCGGCATACAGGGCGAAGCAGATGGCGTCGAGCAGACTCGTCTTTCCCGCCCCCGTGGGCCCCTGGATGAGGAAGAGTCCCGCCAGACCCACTGCGTCGAAGTCCACCTCGACGGTGTCGGCGAACGGGCCGAAGGCCGTGACGGTGAGGTGGTGCAGCCTCATGCCACGCCCTCGACGCCCGTCGAGCCGAGGTCGAGATCCTCCAGCCCCGGCAGCATGGCGCCCAGCTCGTCGGCCCGCGCGGCCCGCTCGACCCGCGAGGCGTCGAGCGCGGCCCGTAGGAGCGACTGCTCGGCAAGCGATGCCCGGTGCCCACCCCGCACGTGCGCGAGGAAGTCACGGCAGACATCGAAGTCGTCGCGGCGCGTCCCGAGGCGAGCGGCATACGTGCTCAGCGCGACGACCGCTCCCTCCGGCTCGAACTGCAGGGCGAGGGTGTGCGGAAAGCGTCGCCTGAGCCGGTCCATCGCCCCGAGCGGCCGGATGGCGTCGGTGAGGGTGACCTGGCAGTATGCCGTCTCCGCACCGCCGAGGCCCGGGTCACCCAGAAGGTCCTCCAGCCTCCCGCGCAGCAACCGCAGCGGCCGGTCGACCGGCGCCTCGACGAACGTCGTCGTGACACCGGCCGGATCCAGCTCGACGAGCCAGCTGCCCTTGGTGTGCCGGTGTTCGCTGAACGACATCGCGACCGGCGAGCCGGAGTAGTGGACGCGGTCGGAGAGCCGTTGGGACCCGTGGAGGTGGCCGAGGGCGACGTAGTCCGCGGCGGCGAACACGTCGGGGTGGACGGCGCTGACGCCGCCGACGGAGATGTCGCGCTCTGACGCGCTCGTCGCTCCACCGGTGACGAAGGCATGTGCCATGACGACCGACCGGCCCGGCCGGGCGGCGATGTCGGCCTCGACCCGCTTCATGGCTGCCCGGAGGACGCTCGCGTGGGTGCGCTCGTCGGAACCGAGGGGACCCGCGCTCGTCGAGGGCTCGAGATAGGGCAGGGCATGGACGGCGACGTCGCCGATCAGCACCGGCTCCCCGATGGAGCCGAGCGACGAGCGGATGTGCAGCCCTGCCCTGGAGAGCAGGTCGGCGGCGAACCCCAGTCGGATCGCCGAGTCGTGGTTGCCGCTCGACAGGACAACCTGCGCGCCCGCGTCGATGATCCGGGTCACCGCTTCGGACAACAACGTCACCGTGTCGGGGGCGGGCAGGGCCCGGTCGTAGACGTCGCCGGAGACGAGCACCGCAGCCACCCGCTCGCTGCGCACCGTGTCGACGAGGTGGTCGAGGAAGCGGGCCTGGGCGTCGAGCAGCCCCACCTGGTGGAACGAGCGTCCCAGGTGCCAGTCGGAGGTGTGGATCAGCCGCACGGCTCGAGGCTAGGACGAGCGGCCGACAGAGCCCGGGATATCGCCGGGTGCGCCGCCGCCATTCGGGCAGGGCGTCGCGCGTGACGAGCCCACGGCATACGCTCCCGTCATGGGAACCGAGGTGACCGCGGCGAGCTTCACGAGGGAACAGCGTCAGCAGTACCGCGAGAAGGTGCGCGTCGGCCTGGACGTCTTCGAGCGGATGCTCGCCCACAGCCAGTTCGAGTTCGACCGGCCGATGACCGGCATGGAGATCGAGCTCAACCTCGTGGATGGCGAGTACCGCCCGCGGATGGACAACGCCGAGGTCCTCAAGGCGATCGAGAACCCCGACTACCAGACCGAGCTGGCCCGGTTCAACATCGAGTTCAACGTCACGCCCCGGCCGTTGCCAGGACGGGCGGCCATCGAGCTCGAGGCCGACCTGCGCGAGTCGCTCAACCAGGCCGAGAAGAAGTGCAACGAGGTCGGCTCACACATCGTCATGATCGGGATCCTCCCCACGGTGATGCCCGAGCACTTCGCGGGTGACTGGATCAGCGCCAACACCCGCTACCAGGCCCTCAACGACGCCGTCCTCTCGGCTCGCGGCGAGGACATCTACCTCGACATCGAGGGGCCTTCGGGGGAGCGGCTCAACCGGTTCGCCGACTCCCTGGCCCCCGAGTCGGCCTGCACCTCGATGCAGCTGCACCTGCAGGTCGAGCCGGCTCAGTTCGCCTCGCACTGGAACGCCGCGCAGGTCCTCGCCGGAGCCCAGCTCGCCCTCGGGGCGAACAGCCCGTTCTTCTTCGGCAAGCAGCTGTGGCACGAGACCCGCATCGAGCTCTTCAGCCAGGCCGCGGACACCCGCTCCATCGAGCTGAAGAACCAGGGCGTCCGCCCTCGCGTCTTTTTCGGCGAGCGGTGGATCACCTCGATCTTCGATCTCTTCGAGGAGAACGTCCGCTACTTCCCGGCGCTCCTGCCGGAGATCTCGGACGAGGACCCCGTGGCCGTGCTCGCCGCAGGGGGAGTTCCCAGCCTCGCGGAGCTGCGGCTGCACAACGGCACGGTCTATCGCTGGAACCGCCCGATCTACGACACCGTCAACGGCCGGCCCCACCTGCGGGTGGAGAACCGGGTCCTCCCGGCCGGGCCGAGCATCATCGACACGATGGCGAACTCCGCGTTCTACTACGGCGCGCTGCGGATGCTCGCCCAGGACGACCGGCCGGTCTGGACGAAGATGAGCTTCGTCGCCGCCGAGGAGAACTTCCACGCCGGCGCGCGGGACGGCATCGACTCGCGGCTCTACTGGCCGAACCGCGGTGAGGTCCCCGCCACGGAGATGGTGCTGCGCCGCCTCCTGCCCCTGGCCGACGAGGGGCTGGCCCAGTGGGGGGTCGCCCAGGAGGTCCGCGACCGCTACCTCTCGGTCATCGAGGGTCGCTGCCTGACCGGGATGAACGGCGCGTCCTGGCAGATCGAGGCCGTGCGCCGCCTGGAGGAGCGCGGCACAGATCGGGTCGAGGCCTTGCGTCGGATGCTCGCCCTCTATGCCGAGAACATGCACCAGAACATCCCGGTCCACACCTGGAAGCTGCCCTGACCCGGGCGGCGCCGCGGTTCACGAGCAGACAGCTGCTCGTATGCCGTGTTCGGCCCGACAGCACGGCGGGACGACGGTAGAGCGGGGACGGCACGGGGTGGCCCGTCCGGAGTCGGGCCACCCCCTCAGGCGTGCTGGTGGCGCCCACCCGTCAGGACTGCGAGTCCTGCGAGGCGACCACCGAGGCCCAGATCGCGACGACCTCCTTGAGCTGCGCGTCCGTCGGCGGCTGCTTGGCCGGGTAGGTCAGCTGCGTCCCGGTCACCAGACCGTCGTCACGGACACCGGCGAACACGGCTGTCGAGAGAGTCAGCGAGCCCTGGCTGGTCGAGTACGTCCCCGACGCCGCGCCCATGGCCGTCTTGACGCGACCGGCGTCGGGCCCGGTCTTGCACGGCGCCTTCTTGACGTTGCCGAGGTTCTTCCCCGCAGCGTCCTCGAGCAGCTCGCACAGCTGCAGGTTCGTCTGCTTCTGCCCGGTGAACGCCTGGATCTGCAGGTAGGCGGACGCCGCCTTGTTGTGAACGAGGATGCCCCCGGACACCTGCTTGCTGACCTTCCAGCCCGCGGGGAGCGTCGCCCGAACTCCGTGCGCCACGTCCACCTGGATGCCACCGCTCGCCGGTGGGCTGGTGCCGCCGGTCGCCCTGGTCGTCGGGGTGCTCGTCGGTGTGGGAGAGCCCGTGGGAGCCGTCGGGTTCGGCCCAGGAACGGCCGGCCCCGTCACCGTGGGGACGTCGGGAGCCGTGGGGTCCTGCTCCTTCTTGCCGAAGGCGAACATCAGGATGCCGCCGATGATCGCGGCGATGACCACCCCCGCGATGACCATGATGAGCAGCTTGTTGTTGCTGTTCCTCGGCGGACCGCCGTAGGCGGGACCGCCCGGGCCCAGCGGCCCACGTGGTGGGACGGGGTAGCCCTGTTGTCCGCCGGGGATACCCGGCTGGCCACCATACGGTGGGACGGGGTAGCCCTGTTGCGGCCCGGGCGGGTAGCCCTGCCGCGGCCCGGTCGGATACCCCTGTGTCGCGACCGGCTGAGTCGGGACCGGCTGGGTCGGCGGCACCTGGGGAGGCTGCCCGCCGGCGGAGGAGCCCGGCATACCGGGCTGGTCGGGCGGGTTGACGTTGCTCATCCGAGCTCACCCGCGGTCGCCGCACCGGTGGTGTGCGAGTGCACCCCGAGGCCCTTGGCCCGCAGCGACGTGCCACAGGCACTGCAGAACCCGGCGTCCGGGAGCAGCGGCATCTCGCACTGTGGGCAGAAGCCGAGCTCGCCGCCCTCGCCGATGCGACCCTCACGCGCGGCTCGTTCGAGAGCCGCTTCCATGAGACCGAGGTGGAGCACGTTGCGCAAACGCAGGATGAGCAGTCCCAGGACGAGCAGGCCCCAGACGACGCCAAGGATCTGGCCGAGCGGCTGGTGACCCACGAACCCGAGGAGAAACACGCCGGCCTGGTAGAGGGCGTTGGCGACGACGGCCGTGACGAACCCCTTGACGTAGCGCGCGGTGAAGCCGTCGGAGCCTCGGCCCAGTCCGGAGAACTCGGCGCAGGCCAGGCCCGTGGCCGTGCCGTAGACGAGGGGCTTGACGAAGCCCTCGGTGAACACGATCGACATCCAGAGGGCCGGGTCGGCCGAGCCCTGCGGTCCGGAGCTGAGAAGGTCCCAGTGGACGACGAGGGTCTCGAACGCCGCGAAAGCCACACCCGAGATGACGCCGAAGGTCAGTCCGTCCATGAGGTCGTCGAACTTGGGGCGGCTCGCGAGGAACAGCGGGCCGACCTCCTTGAGGATCTCCGAGACGATCGGGACGAGAACGACGAGGACGACGAGGTCACGCAGCTGCGGTCCGGTGCTCCCACCGTTCAGGCCACCGAAGGAGACCTGCAACGGAAAGACGTTGAACCAGAACAGCGTGAAGAGCAGGGCGAGGAACCCGGTGAGCAGGAACGCGGCCACGGTGACCGGCACCGGCTCGTCCTCCCACAGGTTCACGTCGTAGATGTAGACGACGTAGACGATCGGGATGGCGAAGGCGGCAATCATCAGCGCAACCGGCACGGCGCCGAAGATGGCGGCGAGCAGAGCGGCCGTCAGCGCGATGATGAGGGCCAGCTTGTAGGTCTGTGGACGCTGACCCGCCCCCCGGGGCATGATGGTCGAGATGAGCGCGAACGAGGCCACTGGTTCGTCCGGCTTGGCCGCGAACGACTGACGTCGTTCCCCATCGGCGCTTCGCAGGTCATTGCCGCACCGGTGGCAGAAGTGCGAGCCCTCCGAGATCGCGGCATGGCAGCGCTCACATTCCATGCGCCTACCCCCTCTGGTTCATGAAACGGGACAGGGCACAGACTGTCCTGAAGCAGTCGGCGACTCAACTCCCAGCCAGCATTCAGGCGGGTGTTCGGTGTTTCGTTGCGCAACCGACACCCAACGGTGGGAAAGGCCGCTCTAAACAGTCGCCGGCTGGTTCCAGGTGCGGATGGCCGGCTGCTCCCGTTCGTACTCCAGGACACTCACCGATCCGGCGTCGAGGAGCAGCTGGGCGCCCATCCGGACCTCCTGGCGCAGGAACACGGTCGCCAGGATCCGCAGGCAGTGGCCGTGTCCGACGAGCGCGACGTCGCCGTTGTGGAGGTCGTCGCGGATGTCGGCGAGGACGGCAGCCGCCCGAGCCGCTACCGACTCCACGGTCTCGCCCGGCGTCTCTCCCGGCACGACGCCGTCGTCGAACACCGTCCACCGATGACCGAGTCGCTCACGGATCGCGGCTGTCGTGAGGCCCTCGTAACCCCCGTAGTCCCACTCGACCAGTCGGTGGTCGACCTCGGGGTGGCTCAGGCCGGCGAGCTCGGCCGTCCGCCGCGCGCGTTGCAGAGGGGAGGTGAGGACCCGGACGAACGTCCGGCCGGTGAGCAACGCGCCCGCCCGGCGGGCGGCAGCCTCGCCCTCGGCGGTCAGGGGGATGTCGGTCAGGCCGGTGTGCTGTCCGGACCTCGACCACTCCGTCTCGCCGTGGCGCACGAGGACGAGATGTCCCGCGGGCTCGGCCGGGCCGTTGGGTGACGGGGTCGCGTTCACGTCGAGCACTCTACGGCGAAGGGACATGACACGCTGGCTGGAGCCTCACGCCGCAGGACGACGCCGACGCCGCGGCCCGTAACTTCACACCGAGCTTCGGGATGCCGTTCGGCGGGCAAACCCGGATCAGCCGCGCGTTCTTTCGTCGCACTTCGCGCATCGTGCAGGGTGCGCGCAGCGTGGCCAAACAGCCCGCATCCACGCGGGTGGTATCGACCCGCGACATCGAGGTCATCCGGGCCCTGGCCGACACGTGGGGGGGGCGAGCCGAGCGGGAATACGGCATCGGCGCCCGCGGTTGAGCGAGATAATTGAACGTTGAACTACTTCCAAAGGGTGCACGCCATGCAGTTCGGAGTCTTCACCGTCGGCGACGTGACGACCGACCCCACCACCGGCCGGACACCGACGGAGCAGGAGCGGATCAAGGCGACGGTTGCCATTGCCCTCAAGGCCGAGGAGGTCGGTCTCGACGTCTTCGCAACGGGTGAGCACCACAACCCGCCGTTTATCCCGTCCGCTCCCACCACCACCTTGGCCTACATCGCTGCGCAGACCGAGCGGATCATCCTCTCGACCTCGACGACGCTGATCACCACCACGGACCCGGTGCGGATCGCCGAGGACTACGCGACGCTGCAGCACCTCTCCGACGGGCGCAACGACCTGATGATGGGTCGCGGCAACACCGGCCCGGTCTACCCCTGGTTCGGCAAGGACATCCGCGACGGAATCCCGCTCGCCATCGAGAACTACGCCTTGCTGCACCGGCTCTGGCGTGAGGACGTCGTCGACTGGCAGGGCAAGTACCGCACCCCGCTCGCCGGCTTCACGTCGACGCCTCGCCCGCTGGACGGCATACCCCCGTTCGTCTGGCACGGGTCCATCCGCAGCCCCGAGATCGCCGAGCAGGCGGCCTACTACGGCGACGGCTTCTTCGCCAACCACATCTTCTGGCCACCGCCACACACGGAGCGGATGGTGCGCCTCTACCGCCGCCGGTTCGAGCACTACGGGCACGGCCGTGCCGACCAGGCGATCGTCGGCCTCGGCGGGCAGGTGTTCATGCGCAAGAGCTCGCAGGACGCCGTGCGGGAGTTCCGGCCGTACTTCGACAACGCGCCGGTCTACGGGCACGGCCCGTCGCTCGAGGACTTCACCCGAGAGACGCCGCTCACCGTGGGTTCGCCGCAACAGGTGATCGAGCGCACGCTGGGGTTCCGCGAGTATGCCGGTGACTACCAGCGCCAGCTCTTCCTCCTGGACCACGCGGGGCTGCCGCTCAAGACCGTCCTCGAGCAGCTCGACCTGCTCGGTGAGGAGGTCGTGCCGGTGCTGCGCAAGGAGTTCGCGGCGCTCCGCCCGGCGGGCGTCCCGGACGACCCGCCAACCCACGTCAGCCTCAAGGAGGCAGCCGAGGACGCCGCGGCCGCACCGGCTCCCGCCGAGCTCGATCGCAGCAACCCCGAAAGGACGCGAGCATGAGCACCCACACCATCGCCGTCGTCAGCGCCGGGTTGAGCCAACCCTCCTCGACCCGCCTGCTGGCCGACCGGCTCGCCGCCGCGGCGGAGCGCCGGCTTCAGGAGCAGGGCCACGACGTGGTCGTCGAGACCTTCGAGCTGCGCGACCACGCGCAGGCGATCACGAACAACCTGCTCACCGGCTTCCCTAGCGAGGAGCTGCATCAGGTGCTCGACTCGGTGCGCGGAGCGGACGCCCTCATCGTCGTCTCGCCGATCTTCAGCGCCTCCTACAGCGGGCTGTTCAAGTCGTTCTTCGACGTGCTGCAGCCCGACGCCCTCGTCGGCAAGCCGGTGCTGCTCGCGGCCACCGGTGGCACGGCGCGGCACTCCCTGGCCCTGGAGTTTGCGCTCCGGCCCCTGTTCGCCTACCAGCGCGCCACCGTCGCCCCGACGGGCGTCTTCGCGGCGACCGAGGACTGGGCGACGGGGGACGCCGGCAGCGGCCTCGCCGCGCGGATCGACCGAGCGGCAGGCGAGCTCGTCGACCTGCTCCTCGGGTCGTCCGTCGAGGCACCTGAGGACCCGTTCGAGGACGTCACGCCGTTCGAGCGGCTCCTCGCGGGGGGCGCCTGACCTGGATGATGCGGCACGGCGCCCGTCAGACGGCAGCAGCACGGCCGTCGACGGACGCCAGGGCCGCCCACGCCTGCCCCAGCGATCCGGCATGGGCCTCACCAGAGAGGCTCCGGAAGAGGGCGCCAGGTCCGGCCAGCTCCAGTCGGTGGCTCCCGGGGACGGACATCGGTATGCCGGGAGCCCGCCTCCCGAAGAAGCTGACGGTGTCGACCACGCGCCATGGCCCGAGGACCGCCGGGCGAGATGTTCCCGGTGCGAGAGTGAGATCTTCGGCGAGAAGAGGGTGTCCCCCCACCGAGGCACGAGTCCGTTGGGTGAGCGCCCCACCGAGCTCGCCTGTCCGCCCGAGCACCAGCGTCTCCCGGAGGAGGGCCACGGAACCGGCCGCGAGGTCGATGGCGACGTCGCGCGTGACGTCGGCGCCGGCCGAGATGACGAACGGGAGACCCTGCCAGGACAGGAACGCGTCGGGGTCGAGGTTGATGCGCACCTGCCAACGGGCGGTTCCACCGCGCATGTCGTAGGCAACCGTGCCAGACGGCTCGATTACGTCGAGCCGTATGCCGCTTCCCACCCGGATGCCGACCGAGATGTCGTCGCCCGCCAGCAGGAGGGCTCCCTCCGCCACGAGCGCGATGCGCACAGATACCGGTCCTCGTGTCAGAACCCGGGCGCGCAGGTGCCCACGACCGCGTGGTCCGTCCGTCCTCACCGTGAAGGCTGCCCGGCCACCACGCCCGGCCGCGAGCACCTCGATGTCGGTCCGGCTCATGTCCCGTCCTGGCTGTCGCCGGTCGGCGGGTGGTGGTGGTGGTGACCGACTTCAACGTGACTGTGGGGAGCCATCGGGCCGGGGTCCTGCGGGACCAGTCGCCCCGACCGAAACACCGCGACCTGGTGGCGGACCCATTCCGCGAGGCGGGCGACGGACGGGGGATCCGTCCGGGACAGCCCGAGGACCGGTCGTCCGTCGCGGGCCAGCGCCCCCTCGCGGACCATGAGATCGAGGTCGACGCCGACGTGCGACGCCAGGTCGGTCTTGTTGACGACCAGCAGGTCCGCGCGGCCGATGCCCGGACCGCCCTTGCGGACGACGTCTCCGCCACCGGCCACGTCGAGGACGAAGACCTGGACGTCGACCAGAGCTGGGGAGAAGGTGGCGGTGAGGTTGTCGCCTCCCGACTCGACGACCACGAGGTCCACCGGGTCGAAGTCCGCCTCGAGGTCCTCGACCGCAAGGAGGTTCGCGCTGATGTCGTCCCGGATGGCCGTGTGGGGGCAGGCGCCCGTCTCCACGGCCCGGATCCGCTCTGCGGCCAGGACTCCCGAGGCGCGTAACATCCGCGCGTCCTCGTCGGTGTAGATGTCATTCGTCACCACGGCGATCGAGAGGTCACCGCCGAGCTCACGACAGATCAGCCCGATGAGCGAGGTCTTGCCGGTGCCCACCGGGCCGCAGACGCCGAGGCGCATCGCGCTCCTCACGCCGGTCGCCCCGGGACCAGCACCGGTCTCCCGCGGGCGAGGCTGGGCTGCTCGCCAGAGCTGCTCAGGCACGGAACAGCCTCCTCGGGCTGACCGCATGGGCCTCGGCCCACGCCTCGATGAGCGGGGCCGACGCCGCGGGCAGGGAGTCGGGATCGGTCAGGTGGGCGCACCGCGGCACCATGCCGTCGATGTCCGGGCCGAGCTGGAGGACCGACCGGGCGGCGTCCATGGGGTCGCCCGGGCAGAGCTTGAGCGACGCCGACGAGACCGACTGGACGTCGTCGTAGGCGACCACGCGGACGAGCTGTCCGGCCGACAGCCCACCGGCAGCCGCCACGAGCCCGAGGACGCGGGGCCGGGCGGGGGCCGGCACCGACCGCAGCTCGGCGACCTCGGGTGCGTCCGGCCACAGGTGCAGGGCGAGGCGTCGATGGGCGCGCCCGAGCGCCCGAGCGGCGTCCCGCAACGGCTGGCTCGGCGTCCGCGCGGCCCACGCCTGCTCCACGTCGGCGGTGCCGAGCCCCGCGAGGGCGCGGTGACGGCATACCACGGCCGTTGCCGCGTTGACGAGGGTCACGGTCCGCAGCCGGGTGCGGCAGTACTCGACCACCTCCGTCGGGTCGAGACCACCGAGCAGGGCCGCCTCGAGGCCGCCGGACTGCGTGTGGCCCGAGGTCGGCAGACGTCCGTCGGCCAGCAGCATGAGCAGGAACTCCGGGTCGCACGCAGTCACGACACCTCAGAACATCGAGTAGAGCTGGGCGAGCGGGAGGCGGTCCGCGGGCGCGGGGACGACGACCTCGCCGTCCACCTCGATCCGGAAGGTCTCGGGGTCGATGTCGATCCGCGGACATACGTCGTTGTTCCGCATGTCCGCCTTGCCGACCTGCCGTGTCGGCTTGACCCCGACGAGCCGGCGACGCAGCCCCAGCCGGGCCTCCAGCCCGTCCTCGAGTGCGGCCGGCGCGACGAAGCTGACCGCGTGGTCGGCCGCGCTGGCCTCGAACAGCGTTGGTCGCATCAGCACTGGCTGCGGCGTGGGGATCGACGCGTTCGGGTCACCCAGCGCCGCCCAGACGATGGCCCCGCCCTTGACGACGACATCCGGTCGGATCCCGAAGAACCTCGGGTCCCACAGCACGAGGTCTGCCAGCTTGCCCGCCTCTACGGAGCCGATCTCGTCATCGAGCCCGTGCGCGATCGCCGGGTTGATCGTGTACTTGGCGACGTAGCGGCGGGCCCGTTCGTTGTCCGCCGGCAGGCTCTCGCCCAGGGATCCTCGCCGATGCTTCATGACGTGGGCCACCTGCCACGTCCGGGTGACCACCTCACCGATCCGGCCCATCGCCTGGGCGTCCGAGGAGGTGATCGACATGGCCCCCATGTCGTGCAGCACGTCCTCGGCGGCGATCGTGGTCTCCCGGATCCGCGACTCGGCGAAGGCGAGGTCCTCGGGCACGGCGGGGTTGAGGTGGTGACAGACCATGAGCATGTCGAGGTGCTCCGCGACGGTGTTCACGGTGTGGGGCAGCGTGGGGTTGGTCGAGCCGGGGATGACGTAGGGCTCACCGGCGACGCGGAGGATGTCCGGCGCGTGCCCGCCACCCGCACCCTCGGCGTGGTAGGCGTGGATCGACCGGCCCGCGATGGCCCGCAGCGTCGACTCCAGGTAGCCCGCCTCGTTGAGGCTGTCCGAGTGCAGGGCGACCTGGACGCCCATCTCGTCCGCCGCGCGCAGCGCCGCGTCGATGGCCGCGGGCGTCGACCCCCAGTCCTCGTGCACCTTGTACCCGGCGGCACCGGCAAGGGCCTGCTCGCGGAGCGCCTCGGCACTCACCGTGTTGCCCTTCCCGAGGAGGAAGACGTTGAGCGGCAACGGGTCCAGCCCCCGGTGCACGGACTCTAGGTGCCACGCGCCGGGCGTCACAGTCGTCGCCTTGCTCCCCTCGGACGGGCCGGTGCCGCCTCCGCCGATAGTGGTGATGCCGGTCGACAGAGCCTCCACGAGCTGGGAGCGAGAGAGCAGGTGCACGTGGCTGTCGATGCCACCGGCGGTGAGGATCCGTCCCTCGCCGCTGATGACGTCGGTCGAGGGACCGATAACGAGCTCCGGGTGCACCCCGTCGGCGACGTCCGGGTTGCCGGAGCGGCCGAGGGCGACGATGCGCCCGTCCCGGATGCCGACGTCCGCGCGCACGACGCCCCAGTGGTCAAGGACGACCGCGTTGGTGATCACCGTGTCCAGCACGCCCTGGGCTCGTGTCCGGTCCGACTGGAGCATCGACTCGCGGATCGACTTGCCGCCGCCGAAGACCGCCTCGTCACCGCCGAAGGTGCGGTCCTCCTCGACCTGGACCCAGAGGTCGGTGTCCCCGAGGCGCACCTCGTCGCCGACCGTCGGACCGTACAGCGCGGCATACCGCTCGCGGGAGATCTCAGCCATCGAGCATCGCCTCCGCCTGCGACTTGACCTGTATGCCGGGCACTCGCCGGCCGCCGCGCAGCGTCACGGCCGCCACGGTCCTGGAGGCTCCGGGCTCGAACCGCTGTGAGGTGCCGGAGGGGATGTCGAGCCGGAAACCGTGCGCCACCGCACGGTCGAACCTCAGGCTGGCGTTGGCGTCGGGAAGGTGGAGGTGCGATCCGATCTGGATGGGGCGGTCGCCGGTGTTGAGGATGACGAGCTCGATCCGCTCGTGCGGCTCGCGATCCGCGTTGAGCATCAGCATCCCCGGCGCCAGCCGCACGGCTCCAGGACCGGTCGAGTTCGTGCTGGATGCCATAAGTCCTCCTCTGGTCTGTCGAGCGGTCAGGCGATGGGGTGATGGAGGGTGACGAGCTTTCGACCGTCGGGAAAGGTCGCCTCCACCTGCACCTCGGTCAGCATGTCGACGACGTCAGCCATGACCTGGTCGCGTCCGAGGACCTGGCGTCCGCGCTCCATCAGCTCCGAGACGCTGGCGCCCTCGCGAGCCCGCTCGATGACCCAGGTGCTCAGCAGCGCGACGGACTCCGGGTGGTTGAGCGGGACGCCCCGCCCAAGCCGGTCGCGGGCGACCATCCCTGCGACGGAGAGGAGCAGCTTCTCGGTGTCCGAGGGGGTGAGGTGCAAGTGCGTGCTCCCTTCCGGTGCCACGGCTGCCGACACTACGGAGGTGATGTTTCCGCAGCGTTACACGGGGCACAAGCAGCAGGCCGCTCGTCAGCCGGGGCGCCCCGTCCTGGGACGGGACGCGGCACCCTGGCGGTGCGCTGACGTGGGCCTGCTGCGATCAGCGATGACCGGCCAGCCGCCAGGCGCTGGGGAGCAGCCCGGCAGCGACCATGACCTTGATCAGGTCGCCGACAAGGAAGGGGACGACGCCGAGCGCCAGAGCCTTGGCGAACCCGACGTGTGCGGCGCCCATGAGCCATGGGACGCCGACGGCGTAGATGGCGAGGTTGCCCGCGATCATCACCCCGGCGGTCCGGACCGGGCCGCGAGTGGCTCCCCGCTCGGCGAGCCGGCCGACGAGGGCGGCGGCGAGGACGAACCCGACCACGTAGCCGAACGACGCGCCGCCCATCCCGGAGGTGCCCCCGGAGAACCACGGAACGCCGACGACGCCCGCCGCGAGGTAGAGGACCATCGACAGGACCCCACGCGCCGTGCCGAGGCTGGCGCCGACGAGCAGGACGGCGAACGTCTGCAGCGTCAGCGGGACGGGCGTGAACGGAAGGGGGATCGACACCTGCGCGGCGAGACCGGTGAGGACCGATCCGCCCAGGACGAGAGCGACATCGCGCACGACGCCGCCCGGGATGACGTCACCGAGGACGCGGGGTGCGGGGAGGGTCATCGACATGGAAGGTGACGCTAGCGGATGGCGTGACGGCGCGGCATACCCGTCCGGGGTGCGAGTCGTCACCGTCGCCCTGGCCCGACCGTTGGCTCCATCGTCATGGGAGACGTGGTCGAGTGAGCGAGGTCGACCGCCGCCGCGGGCCGCGACTCATCCACGATGCCACGTATGCCGCCGTCGTGCGGGCTCTGTCCTGAGCGGCTGCCCGCTAGAGGGGCCCGAGGACCTCGGCGATGCCGCTGGTCAGCGGACGTTCGACCTGCTCGAGGGTGCACGATGCCGGGTCACGGTCCGGACGCCATCGCACGAACTGCGCGGTGTGTCGAAAGCGGGTGCCCTCCATGTAGTCATAGCGAGCCTCGAGCACCCTCACTGGCTGGAGCGGCGTGAAGGAGAGGTCCTTGCCGGCATTCCAGCGACTGGCATAGGCCGCATGACCACTGGAGAGCGCCTGACGACCCGCCCATGACCAGGGGTGGTCGTCGAACGTCGTGACGAGAGGGGCGAGCTCGCGGAAGAGAGCCTTGCGAGTCGGCATCGGGAGCGCGCCGATGACGCCGACCGAGGCGAGCCGGCCGTCCTCCTGGTAGAGGCCGAGCATGAGCGAGCCGATCGCGTCCGAAGCGGACTTGTGCCGCCGGTATCCCGCGACGACGCAGTCGACGGTGCGGACGTGCTTGACCTTCGCCATCAGCCGCTTGTCCTGCTCGTAGCGTTGGTCGGGGCGCTTGGCGATGACGCCGTCCAACCCGGCACCCTCCAGCTCCCGGAACCACACGGTCGCCAGGTCCTGGTCCGGCGTGATCGGCGTCAGGTGGACCGGGGGAGCGGCGTCGGCCAGGACGCGCTCGAGGTGTGCCCGGCGGTCGGTGAACGGAAGGCCGCTCAGATCGTCGTCACCAAGCGCGATGAGGTCGAACGCGACGAAGCTGGCGGGTGTCTCGGCCGCGAGCCTGGTCACCCGGCTCACCGCCGGGTGAAGCCGCAGCTGAAGCGTCTCGAAGTCGAGCGCCTGCCTGTCCGGGTCGACGAGGACGATCTCCCCGTCGATGACAGCCCGCTCCGGAAAGCCGGCCAGCACCGCATCCACGACCTCGGGGAAGTAGCGCGTCATGGGCCTCTCGTTACGGCTGCCGATCACCACCTCGTCGCCGTCGCGGAAGATGACCGACCGGAACCCGTCCCACTTCGGCTCGTAGAGTTGGCCCGCGGGGATCTCCTGGACCGGCTTGGCCAGCATCGGCTTCACCGGTGGCATCACGGGAAGGTCCACCCCGCCATCTTGCACCGTCCGGTCAGCTCGGCGAACACGCTTCCACCGCATCAAGGTGCACCGGAGAATCCTGCCGGACTCTGTGGCTCCCGCCGCGGGCTGGCCACCCGGCGGCATGGTCCGGCCACCGCCGGGTAAGGCGAAAGGACCGAAGACAGGAAGCAGGAGCGATGACCGCGGACATGACGGACAGCAGCAGGCACCTCTCTCCGTGGCTGGACGGTGTGGCCGAACCGGAGTCGACGGCCGCCGGGCTGACCGGCGAACCCGTCGAGGTCCTTGTCATCGGCGCCGGCATCTTCGGCATGTCCAGTGCCCTGCTCCTTCGTCAGGCCGGCAAGCGGGTCACCGTCGTCGAAGCTGGGGGCCTGGCCTCCACGGTGACCGCGCACTCCACGGTCAAGGTGACGGTCGGCCACACCCTCGCGCTCTCGAGGATCGAGGCCAAGCGCGATCGCCACGCGGCAGCGGCATACGCCCTGGCCAACACCGCCGGGTACGCGCAGATCCTCGACTTCGTCCAGGAGCTCGACATCGACTGCGACCTGCAGACCGGTCTGCCGCACCTGATCTACGCGGAGCAGCCCGAGGAGGTCGAGAGCCTGCGCAAGGAAGCCGCGCTCGCCGCCGAGCTGGGGCTGCCGGTGGCCCTGCTGCCCGACCCGTCCGCGGAGCCGGCTCTGCCGTTCCCCGTCGTCGCTGCCGTCGCCTATCAGAACCAGGCGACGTTCCAGCCCGGCCGCTATCTCGCCGGTCTGACCCAGGCCTTCGTCGACGCGGGCGGGACGCTGGTGCGCGGCGCGCGAGCCGACGGCGTGCAGGAGAAGGGCGGCGTATGCCGGGTGAGCACCACGGCGGGGGAGGTCGTCGCCGACTCGGTGGTCGTGGCAACCAGCTACCCGATCCTGGACCGGGGTGGACAGTTCTCACGCCTGAAGCCGAGCCGCTCCTATGGCATTGCGGGCGTGCTGCCAGCGGGGACCCACGCCGGCATGACGATCAACGTGGGTTCGCCGACGCACTCCACCCGGACGGCTCGCCTCGATGGGGAGGAGCTGCTCATCGTCGTCGGTGAAAGCCACGAGGTCGGGAAGGAGAGCGACACCACGGCGCGGTGGGATCGGCTGCAGGCGTGGGCGGGGGAGCGCTACGGCGTCACGGACTTCCGGTACCACTGGTCCACGCAGGACAACGCCAGCCTCGACCACGTGCCGTTCGCGGGATACCTCGTCCCGGGTTCGCGGCGGATCCTCACCGGGACGGGGTTCGACGGGTGGGGCATGACGAACGGGACTGCGTGCGCGATCCTCGTGCGTGACCTGCTGACGGGGCAGGAGAACGGATGGGCCAGCACCTTCGACGCCCGTCGGGCGATCGTCTCTGTCCCTGGGCCGGACGTCGTCAAGCAGAACCTGACGGTAGCCAAGAGATGGGTCGAAGGACACCTGACGATCGGTGCGGATCGATCACCAGAGCAGCTCGCTGCGGGCGAGGCCATGGTGTGTCGCGTGGACGGAGAGGATACCGCGGCCTACCGCGACGAAGCAGGGCAGCTGCACGCCGTGTCTGCGGTCTGCACGCACCTGAAGTGCACCGTCAGCTGGAACGGCGGCGAGAGGAGCTGGGACTGCCCCTGCCACGGCTCCCGCTTCTCCGTGGACGGCGAGGTGCTCCAGGGGCCGGCCAGCACGCCCTTGGAAGCCGGCCGGCTCGCCGCGCCACTCACCTGAGGTCAGAGTGCGCTCGAGTTCTCGTCGCGAGCCCCGTCCGACTCAGCTCTTGACGGTCTGAAGCGCGTACCGGACGGCTTGGCCGATCATGTCGTCCACCTGCTCCCATGTCGTTCGGCTGCACCTCCCGTTCGACTGCTAACGAGACGTGTTGACATGGGACGAGTGGCGATACCTCAGGGCCTGAACGGGTCGAGAACGTAAGCTGAGCAGAACCAGGCCTCGGACGCGGAGTGGGGCGGGACGCCAGCGGCGCTAGGCAACCCCGGCGCGACGTGGCACGATCTCGCAGGTGTCCAGCAGACCCGCCTTGGCGCAGCAGCTGAGCGACCTCGCGCGGCTGCGCCGCGTCCGCGACCGGATCGACCGGGAGTACGCGCAGCCGCTGGACGTCGAGGCGCTCGCCCGCGGCGTGCACATGTCGGCCGGGCACCTCAGTCGCGAGTTCCGGCTTGCCTACGGCGAGCCGCCGTACGGCTACCTCATGACGCGGCGCATCGAGCGCGCGATGGCGCTGCTGCGTCGTGGCGACCTCAGCGTCACCGAGGTCTGTTTCGCGGTCGGCTGCTCCTCGCTGGGCACCTTCAGCACTCGCTTCACCGACCTGGTCGGTATGCCGCCCAGCACCTATCGGCGCCATGCCGTCCGCGCGACGGCGGGAATGCCGTCCTGCGTGGCGAAACAGGTGACCAGACCGATCAGGAATCGAGAAGCGCCGGTCACCGAGCCGCACCTAGCGTGAGCGCCATGGACATCACCATTCACACGAGCTTCCTCCCGCACGACGACCCGGACGCCTCACTGGCCTTCTACCGCGACACCCTCGGCTTCGAGGTCCGCAGCGACGTCGGACACGCGACGATGCGCTGGATCACGGTCGGCCCCGCCGACCAGCCCGGCACGTCGATCCTCCTGGCGCCGCCGGCCGCCGACCCGGGGTCACCGACGACGAACGCCGCACCATCGCCGAGATGATGGCCAAGGGCACCTACGGCTGGATCCTCCTGGCCACCAAGGACCTCGACGGCACCTTCGAACAGGTGCAGGCCCTCGGCGCCGAGGTCGTCCAGGAACCGACCGAGCAGCCGTACGGCATACGTGACTGCGCCGTCCGCGATTCCGCCGGCAACCTCATCCGCATCAACGAGATCAGCTGAGCCGTCCGGTTATCGCAGTCATGGCCTGCACAGACGGCACCATGAGGACCGATGAGTGGCGACCCCCCCGCTCCCGCGCTCAACGTCGTCGCGACACCGAGCATCGGCTCACCGACGACATCGATGTCTGGGTGGCCAGTGCGTCGGCGGACGGTGCGCCGCATCTGGTGCCGCTGTCCTTCGACTGGGACGGCGAGGCGCTGCTGGTGGCCACGCCGACGGACAGCCCGACCGGCAGGAACCTGGCCGCTACCCGGGCCGTTCGGCTGGGGCTGGGCCACACCCGCGACGTGTCCATGATCGAGGGCGAAGTCGAGGTCCTCGATATCGCCGCGCTGCCGCAGGAGCGGGGTGACCGGTTCGTTGCGCACATCGGCTTCGACCCGAGTGCGCTGGCCACGCCGCACCGTTGGTTCCGCATCTCCCCACGCCGCATCCAGGCTTGGCGCGGGGTGAACGAGCTACCCGACCGTGAGCTGATGCACGACGGCCGCTGGTTGGTCTGACGCCTCGGCCGGGCACGCCGCGTGGCCGGGGCCCAGAGGCTCCACTGGCCGAAGCGAAGGAGAACCAGACGAACTGCTAGAAGCTGGTCCGATCGAGCGAGGCGACGCCGACGGAGGCCGCGAAGGCGGCCCCGCCCCATAGACGGAGAACATGATGAGCAAAGCCACGAGGACGGGCACGCAGTCGCCTGCGCTGCACGTTGCCGACAGCCAGGAGATGATACGCGTGCAGGGCGCGCGCGTGAACAACCTCAAGGACGTCAGCGTCGAGATCCCGAAGCGCCGGCTGACGGTGTTCACCGGCGTCTCCGGCTCGGGCAAGAGCTCGTTGGTGTTCGGCACGATCGCCGCGGAGTCGCAGCGGCTGATCAACGAGACCTACAGCGCCTTCGTCCAGGGCTTCATGCCGACGCTGGCGCGACCCGACGTCGACGTGCTCGAAGGGCTGACGACCGCGATTATCGTCGACCAGGAGCGAATGGGTTCTAACCCCCGCTCCACCGTCGGCACCGTCACCGACGCGAACGCGATGTTGCGGATCGTCTTCAGCCGACTCGGGAAGCCGCACATCGGCTCGCCTCAGGCGTTCTCCTTCAACGTCGCCTCGATCAGTGGAGCGGGTGCGGTCACCCTAGCGGGACTTTCCTAGTTAGCTCGCGGCAGTCTGGTAAACGTGCAGGTCGGGGTGGTTTGGTGGTGGGCTGGGTGTATGACCTAAGTCCGTGGGGCCCATCGGGTGAGGGTGAAGATCTCGGTG